>WLWD01004846.1_pt1 | contig 49765 bp, 45 predicted proteins | sample 6712731 | NCBI WGS metagenome assembly WLWD01 (sample SAMN12718690, study PRJNA576275) | sponge metagenome | isolation source: marine sponge | host: Mycale hentscheli | place: New Zealand: South Island, Marlborough, Capsize Point | collected 2014-11-01
GGCTTTGGCAAAGGTGACCCAGCCGGAGGACGAATAGCGCCAGCTGGCGGGCCCGTGAAAATGGGCATTGGCAAAATTGGCCCAGCCCTTAAAGGTCGCATTGGCGAATAGGGCCCCCGCGGCAAAGCGAGTGCTATCGAAAGAGGCAATGCCGTTGAAGAAGGCAACGGCGAAATCGGCGGGGCCGTCGAATCGGCTCCGATTGAAGAGGGTGAAACCGTCGAAGGCGGCCTCGGAAAAATCGGCTTTCTGATCAAAGCGGGCGCCCTCGTAATTGAGGCCGTTGAAGCGGGCTCCACGGCAGGACAGAGCGGTGTGGAAGCGGGCGCCTCGACCATGTATCCCGCCGGCGAAGTCGACCCCGTCAGCCCGGACCGAATCGATGAAACGGGTGCCGTTGAGCTGGAGAACAGCATCTATCCGGTCGATCCCGGCCCGGGGCAGGTCCAGGGGGCCAGTTACGACCAGACTGTCGGCCACCAGGGTATCACCGGGGGCGGCTTTTTGCAGGGCGGTCATCAAAGCGGCGGCGGTCAGGGTATCGCCCGGAGCCCCCAGTGTGATGTTGGACGCCGGGGCGAGGGTGGGGTGCAGCGTTGATAGGCCCAGTAAAATCAGGCAGGTGAGGCGCGGCATAGACAGGCCATTTAGGGCTAGTACTCTGACATTTTTATTTTAGTGGATTCTCCGTTATCCTATTAAGCCCTACAACGGAGGTGATCCATGCGCAAACGCTATTTGGTCGATCTGTCTGCCAGCGAGCGGGACCAACTTCATGGTTTGATCCATCAAGGTACGGGCAAAGCCCGTCGTCTCACTCGGGCTCGGATTCTGCTATTGGCCGACCAAGGCCAAACCGATCAAGCCATTGCTGAAGGGCTTCACACCCATCGTACGACGGTGGAGCGGATTCGGAAACGCTTTGTCGAAGAGGGCTTGGAGGCGGCGCTGTCGGAAAAACCGCGGCCGGGCAACCGGCTCAAGCTGACGGGCAAACAAGAAGTCGTGTTATTAGCGTTGGCCAGCGAAAAGCCCCCCGAGGGGCGCAAACGCTGGACCATACGCTTGCTGGCCCAGCGCCTGGTCGAGATGCAGGTGGTCGACCGAATCTCCCGGGAGACGGTCCGCCAACGCTTAAAAAAAGTGAGTTGAAACCCTGGCAACGCAAACAGTGGATCATTCCTCGAGTCGATGCCGAATTTATCTGGCGCATGGAAGCCATCCTCGACTTGTATGCCGCCCCCCTCGACGAGGCGAGTCCGGTGGTCTGTTTTGATGAGCAGCCCTATCAACTCATCGGCGAAGCCCGGGCGCCCTTGCCCATGGAAGCAGGGAAACCGCACCGATACGATTATACCTATAAACGCCAGGGGCATTGTAACCTATTTGCCTTCTTTGCGCCCCACTTGGGCTGGCGGCACATCAAAGTCACTAAGCAACGCTGTAAAACCGATTATGCCCACTGTATGAAAGACTTGGTCGATATCCATTTTCCACAGGCTCAACGAATTCGCGTGATCGAGGATAATCTCAATACCCATACCCCGGCGGCCCTGTATGAAACCTTTGCCCCGGCGGAAGCCCGCCGCCTCTTACGCAAATTAGAATTCCACCATACGCCGCCCCATGCCAGTTGGCTGAACATGGTGGAGATTGAACTGTCGGTCCTCAGTGAGCAGTGCATTGGCCGACGACTGCCCGACCAAGAGACTCTTCGACGAGAGATCGCTCCCTGGCAACAACAGCGCAACCAGCAACAAAAGACGGTCCAATGGCGATTTACCGCCGAAAAGGCCCGGCAAAAGATGAAATCACTCTATCCTGCAAATTCATAATGTCAGAGTACTAGTTTATCCCGGTGCGCGGGGCACCGGGACATGGGTGGATTGGTCCTCGACGGGCAGCCCTTTTATAGACGGAACAAGTGGTCCTCGACAATGCAAGAAGGGGGCATTGTGTTTTAGTCTATCGTAGACCCATCCAATCTAGGCCGCCTGCCAAGGCCGGGCAAGACGCGCTTGAGAAGGTAGAGGACTCCTTCTATATTCCCCCTCCATGAACCAATTGCGACCTGCCACCCGGCTTGGCCTGCTCTTTGTGCTGTCGATTTTTTTGCCGGCCGCCGTCCTTACTTATCTCAGCGTTGGCTCGTTGCGGGACGAACGCGAAAGCGTCCAGCGCGAGCAGCGGGCTATTGCTATCTCGCTGCAACGGGCCTTTGACGACCTGGTCGAATCGCGGACTCGGGCCCTAGTTGCCGATCCGGCCCGGGCCCTGGCTCCAGGCGCCTACGACGGGCTGGGTGAAGTCGCGCATATTTTTGCCGTCGACAGCGGCGGCCGTTTGTTGCGGCCGGCTCTGGTGTCTCCTGCATCGAGCCAACGCGAGGCCGAATTCGCCGTTTTGATGCAGGAGGGCGAGTGGGCCGAATTCCGCGGTGACGATTGCGCCGCCGCCGGCGGGCTCTACCGCCGTGCCTGGGAACGGGCCAACCTCGGTGGCCGGGCCGCCGAAGCCGCCGAGGCGCTCAACGCTTGGAGCCGCTGCGCCCTGGCCCTGGGTGATAGTAGCGGTTTTGCCCGGGCCCATCGCCAATTGCTCGAAGCCCACCCCAGTACCTTTGACCCAGACGGGGCCCATCCCATCACCCTGAGTACGCTGCGCTGGGCCGCACAGGCCCCCAGCCAAGAGGTCGAGGCCATCCTTCTGGCCTGGGCTCAGGCTACCCTGGCGGGGCGCTATCCGCTCTATCCGGGGTGCCGTCAGGTCCTCTCAAGCATCGACCAAGTGGCGCAGCGGCGCTTGGGTGAGCCCTCGGGCTGGGCCGGCTTGAGCCGCGATCTGGAACGGGTCGGGGCGGCGATTGATTTTGCCGAACAATACGGACCCCGCATCCAACAGAATTGGCCGAGCATCCGCGAGCGCAACTATCTCTCGGGCTCGACCGCGGAGGGGGCCACTTTCCTGTTGTATCTTGAATCGGCGCAGCGGGATCTGTGGATGGGGATGGCTTTTGATATCGAGCAATTGAGCGCCCGTCTGCAACAAGGGGAACAGTTTGAGCAATTGCGCCAGCGGGGTCTGGCCTGGGCCCTGTTGGACGAGGGCGAGGTGCAAGATTTTATCGCCCGGAGCGACCAAGTCGGGCAGCTGGTGATGGAGGGCAGCCAGCGTCTGGAGCAGATGCGCCTGGTCGTCTATACCGTGGACGATTCCCAGGCCATGGGGTATTACCAGCGTCGCAAGTGGCTCATCCTGGCCGGGATTGCCGCGCTGGTGGCTTCTATGGGGCTGGGAGCCTACGTGATTTTCCGCGATACCAACCGCGAAATGCAGGTGGCCCGGTTGCGCTCGGAATTTGTCGCCAATGTATCGCATGAATTGCGCACGCCTCTCACCGCCATCAGCATGTACGCCGAAACCTTGCTAATGGGGCGCTACCGCAGCCAAGAACAGCTAAACGACTATTTGCGGACCCTGTTGCGCGAGGGGCAGCGGCTGTCGCGGCTGGTCGATAACGTGCTCGATTTCGCCCGCATTGAAGGGGGGCGCAAGGCCTACGATTTGCAGGCCCGCCAGTTGGGGCCCCTGGTGCTGGAGGTTGTCGATAGTTTCGCCGCCGTATTCGAGGAGGCCGGTTTTTCCGTCAGCACCGATATCGAGCCGCAGTTGCCCGCTGTGCAAATCGACGCCGAGGCGGTGGCCGGGGCGGTGGCCAACGTCTTGGCCAATGCGGTCAAATACTCGCCCCAGACCCGGCAATTGGAGGTGTCACTGCAGCGCCGGGCGGGTTGGTTGGAGGTGGCGGTGGCCGATCGGGGCATCGGCGTCCCCGAGGCCGAGCGCCAGCGCATTTTCGACAAATTTCACCGCGGCGCCAATGTCGCCACCGCCGCCGGCACCGGATTGGGGCTGGCGCTGGTGAAAAGCACGGTAGAAGGCCACGGCGGTCGCGTCGAGGTCGAGGGCCGGAGCGGCGGGGGCAGCCGTTTTCGCCTGTTATTCCCCATTGATCCGGAGAGCAAGGGATAGTGAAATGACGCGTATATTGGTGGTAGAGGACGAGGCGGCCATTGCCAAGGTCCTGGTCGACAATCTCGAATACGAGGGCTACCAGGTGCTGGCCTCCAGCGACGGACCCGGTGGACTGCAGCAGGCCCTGGAAGGGGCGCCCGATCTTATTCTGCTCGATTTGGTCCTGCCCGGCATGGACGGCTACGAAATATGCCGGCGGCTCAGGGCGGCGGGGCACAGCACGCCGGTAATTATGCTGACGGCCAAGGGCGAGGAAATCGACAAAGTCCTGGGCCTTGAATTGGGCGCCGACGACTATGTCACCAAGCCGGTGGGGGTGCGCGAATTGCTGGCCCGCATCAAGGCGGTCCTGCGCCGCGTCGCCCCGGTGGCAGAGGCGGAGGAAGGGGAGGTATTGGATTTTGGCCCGGCGCGGGTCGACTTTGCCCGCTTCCAGGCCCGCAAAGAGGCGCAGTCGGTGCATATGTCCCCCAAGGCGTACGGGGTGTTGCAACTGTTGTGGCAGGCTCAGGGCAAAGCCCTGACGCGGGCTCAGATTCTCGAACAAGTCTGGGGCTACGAGGTCTATCCCACCACCCGCACGGTGGATAACCACATTGCCGAATTGCGCACCAAACTCGAAGCCGATCCGGCCCAGCCGCGCCACATCCTCACGGTCCACGGAGTGGGTTACCGCTTTTCCAGCCAGCCGCAACAAGCCTAAAAATGCCTGTTGGAGCCTGCCCGCCGGCGAAAGTGCAGCCTTTTTACGCCTTCGTGACAAATTCATGACAACTGCACCGCCGCTCAGGGCTATGTTCATTGGTGAGTGATATACCAGTCGCCAACTACCCTGGCAAAGGAGATCCACCATGGCGCGATTATTAATAATTTTAACCGCTTGCCTATTGGGCGGCCCGGTCGCGGCGCAGACCCCGGCGGAGAATTACCAGGCCGCCCTGATGCAGGAAAAAGGGGCGGGCGATCCGGCTGCGGCCATTGCGCTGTATGAGGATATCCTACAGCAATACGCCGACGGCGAGGCCGAGGAGAGCCTGGCCGCCCGGGCCAAATTGCGTTTGGGCGTCTGCCGCGAAAAGCTGGGGCAGACGCAGGCGCGCCAGGTCTACGAGGAGATCCTTGAGGAATTTCCCAACCAGGCCGATGTGATCCTGGCCAGTCGCCGTCACCTGCAGGCCATGGACCAGCACCAGGCGCGACTCGACGGCGAAATGATCCCGCCCAAGGCCCAATTGAGCGAGCGCGAATTGGCCGAGGTAATGACCCAAGTCGAGCGGGCGCAGGAAGAGGCCATGGCGCGCCTTGAACAGGTGCAGCAGGAAGTCCTGGCCAAAGCCGAAAAGATCGAATATGAAATGCAGCGTCGCCTCGGCCAGAAAAATGTGCATCTGCAGAGTGCCCTTGAAGATTTACAGGCCAAAGGGCAGCAGATGATCCAATACGGCCATTTCTGGGGCGGTGAGCAGTCTTTTGCCGAATACGCCTATACCGCTCCGCGCATGCCCTATCCCTACGAGGTGGTCGGCGCTGTGCCCACGACCTGGAAATTTCGCCTGCAGCCGGGATCCCTCGACTTGCATCTCAACAAGGATTTCGCCGCCACTGATTTCGACGATTCGGAGTGGCAGTCCATTCAGATTGGCCAGGCCTGGGAAGACCAGGGCCTCGATCGCTACGACGACGGGGCCTGGTATCGGACCCGTTTCACGGTCGCGGCCGACAAGGAGCGCCCGGTGCTGATGGCCTTTGGCGGGGTTGACCTGCACGGTTTTGTCTTTGTCAACGGTCGCTTCGCCGGCGAGCACCATATCTGGGACCGGTCTTTTCTTTTAGATATCAGCGACCAGGTCGAGCGCCAGGGTGAAAATACCGTGGCCATCTACGTCCACGACGGCATGGGAATGGGCGGCATCTACGGGTTGGTCAATGTGCACCAGCCCAAAGGCGAGGCCGATACCGACCGGCTGGCGGTAAACCGGGGCGGCTCGGTGGATAATCGAGACAACGACTGGCCCACCTCCTACGGCGGTTTTTCGCAGCAGCAGCAGTACGGCCGCTACGCCCGTTCGCAGCCGTTGATTCCGTATCCGTACAAAGCGGTGGCCCAGGTGCCCCGCAGTTGGAAATTTGAACTCGACGAGCGCCGTGGACAGACCTACTTGTACGACGAGCGCTCGGGAGCCGAATTTGACGACAGCGGCTGGGGGCAGATCGATATTGGCCAGGCCTGGGAGGACCAGGGCTACGCCGGCTACGATCGGGGCGCCTGGTACCGGACCCAGATCGAAATTGACGCGACCGACGGGCGACCCATCCACATGGCCTTTGGCGGGGTAGACAAGGACGCCTACGTCTATGTCAATGGCCAGTTCGTCGGTCAGCACCAGGTCTGGAACCGCCCCTTTATCATGGATATCAGCAAAGCAGCCAATTACCACGGGACCAACACCGTGGTCGTGCAGGTCTACGACGGCATGGGAATGGGGGGGATCTATGGTGAAATCGATATCCACCAGCCCAGTGGTCAGGGCGATTGGCGCCATCTGCTGGCCAACGGCAACGGCGTCCTGATCCGCGGTCTGCCCAATTACGACCGCTCTTGGGGCCAGAAGTTCTCCCTCGGTCGCCTATTGAACCCGTTTGACGACCGCGGCGACCAGTACCGCCAATTCAACGGGGCCAAGCCCGATATTCCCTACGCCTACCGCCTGGTGGGACAGATACCGCTGGCGTGGAAATTCAAATTGGTGGAGGGGCGGATCCGTTTGCAGGAGCAGGAGGAATTGGCCCAGCCCCAATACGACGACGGACAGTGGCAGGAGATTGAGATCGGCCAGGCCTGGGAGGACCAGGGCTACGCCGGCTACGACGAGGGGGCCTGGTACCGGGCCCGGGTGGAGATTGACGCCGAGACCGGCAAGCCTCTGTATCTGGCCTTTGGCGGTGTCGACCGCGACGCCTGGATCTATGTCAACGGCGAGCTGGTGGGCGAGCACCATATGTGGGACCGGCCCTTCCTGGTGGATATCAGCCGGGCGGCCAATTATCAGGGCGAGAATACCATTGCGGTGCGGGTCTACGACGGCGCCGATATGGGCGGTATTTACGGGACGGTGAATATCCATCAACCCAAGGGGCCGGCCCCTCTGGCGAGTCGCCCGCAATAAGGGCCTAATTAGCTGAAAGGAGGGCGACCCGTGAAAGGCATGCTGGCGGTTTTCGTCCTAGTGACTTTGCTGGCTCCGTCCGTCGACGCCGACCAGGCGGGGCTGTTGGAATGGGCCCGAGATTTTTCGAGCTTGTTGTGCAGCATGGCCTGTTTCGCCTATCTGGCCTTTATGCTGGGGTGGCGCTGCTGGCCGGGTCGGCAGAAGGACCGTAAAGAGGGCAACGTCGAGGTCGACGGGGCGGCTTAGGCGGGCCCGGTTAGCCCCGCACGGTGCGCAGACCGTAGCGTTTGAGCAGATCGTAGAGGCGGCTGCGCGAGATTTCCAGGCTGCGGGCCAGTCCGTCTAGATCGTCGCCGTAGCGCTGCAATTGGCTTTGAATAAAGCGGCGCTCGAAATAGTCGCGGGCATCCTTCAGACTCATATCCAGATCGATCCATTCCTCGGCGGCTGCTTGGGCGGCGGGCAACTGATGCAGGCGGGGCCACAGATGGTGTGGTTCCACCGGATTGCCCTCGGCCATGGCGCGGGCACTGGCCAGCTGGTTTTCCAATTCGCGGATATTGCCCGGCCAGGGGTAGGAGCGCATCAAGTCAACGGCGGCGGCGGCAATAGGGTGGCCATCGAGAAAGTGTTCGACCAGGGGAGGGATATCTTCGCGCCGCTGGCGCAGGGGAGGCAGGAATAAAACCAGGACATGCAAGCGGTAAAACAGATCCTGGCGGAAATGCCCCTGGGTCACTTCATCCTCCAGGTCTTTATTGGTGGCGCATATCAGGCGCACATCCACCGCCCGGTCGGCCGATTCACCCACCCGGCGGATGCGCCCTTCCTGTAGGGCGCGCAGCAGTTTTACCTGGGTGGCCGGGGAAGTATCGCCTATTTCGTCGAGAAAGAGGGTGCCGCCCGAGGCCGCTTCAAAAAGGCCCTGACGGTCGGCCACCGCATCGGTGAAGGACCCCTTGGCGTGGCCGAAGAGCTCGCTGTCTTGTAAATGCTCGGCCAGGGCGCCGCAATTGACCGCTACAAAAGGGCCCGCGGCCCGGGTGCTGCCCTGGTGGATGGTCTGGGCCACCAATTCCTTGCCCGTGCCGGTTTCGCCCAAAACCAGGACGGTGGCATCGGCGGCAGCGGCTTTGCGCACCAAAGTGAACAGCCGCCGCATGGGTAGACCGCGACCGACGATATTGGCGTAGGGAGTCTCGCCTTCAGGGGTGGGCTCGACCGTCTCCGCGGCGGGGGTATCGGGGCGGGCGGCCAGGGCCGGCGGCGGGGTTTCGGGCAAGTCCTGGATCTCGGTGAGGAAGGCGTCGAACAGCCGGGAAAAAAGGGCTAGTTGATTGTCGGCCTGGTCGATATATCCGTTTCTCTCCAACCATTTTACGGCCGGGGCCAATTCAGGGGGCGGCATTTGCCCCGCCGCCAGGTGGGCCACTACCTGGCGCTGGTGGACGTCGAAGGATTCCCAGAGATAGCAGAAATGGCTCTGGCCTTCTTCCAAAAAGCGCTGTTCCACTTGGTTCCAGTCCAGGCCCGTTTCATCGAGCACTTCAAAGGCGGCCGAACAGGCCATTTGCACAAAGAAGGGCAGCCGACCGCTAAGGGCGAGCAGGGCGTCGGTGTGTTCCTGAAGGGGCAACTCGGCCTGCGCCGAAGGGGCCGTTATCAGGGTCCGGGCTTCGTCCCAGGTCAGCGGGCCCAGATGAATGCGGGCGAAAATATTGAAGAACGGCGATTCGGCGATATCGCGGGTATGGCATAATTGCTGCAGGTCCTGGCGCGAGACCGTGCAAAAAGCCACTGGATAGGCATTGGCCAGGGCCCGGAGAAAGCCGAAGAATTGGGTGCCGAAGGCCGGGTTGCGGGTGACGGCCTCGAATTCGTCGAAGAGAAAGATTAGTCGCCGTCCCTCCCGGCTCAGGTCGGCGATGGTGCTTTCCAGGGAGACAAAGTCGTAGGTTGCTTCTTGCCGGCCGGGGACGGCTTGGGCCAAATATTGGCCGCACAGACGGCAAAAGCCGGTCTGGTCCAGGTGTTGTTGGCCCTGGAAATCGAGCAGGATAAAGACGTACCTGTCGGGTTTGTCCAGATAGCGGGTGTAGATCTCGCCTTGTGATATATGCCACAACAGCGATGATTTGCCCACCCGGCGCTCGCCCACCAGGGAAATCGATTGCGGCGGGTCGCCGCCCAGGCGGGCCATGGCGCGGGCAATTTCGCGGCTGCGGCCGTGGAATTGGTCGACGGCGCGAATCATGGAGCGGTTGAGATAGGGGTTGCGGCGCATGGGGGCCAGACGCGGATCGGGTGGAAGGCAGCCAACGGCCCTAATAATAGAGCCCCCGGGGAGGACCTGCAAGCCATCTTCTATGGCACTGGAGCGCTGCTGTGCTGCCGGCGGATTAGTTGTCTAGGCTCTGCCTGAGAACCGCTTTGCAGCGGCGCCCAAATGATTTTTTCAGCTGATGCTCAATGCCAATTCGCTTGCTGGTGCGGCAGCAACTGGACGGATGGAAGGGCTTTTCGGTAAAGTGGGCGCTAAGGGGCGAAGATTTGCAGGCGTCCGACATCGCCTCGTCCATCGGCGACAATGATCCGACTAGACCGGTCCACCACCGCCGACAGTACGGTAGGTGGGGATGGATAGAACTGGCCCGGTTCCAGGCCCCATTGGCCCCACTGGGTGATAAAGCGGTCGCCTTGGGGGACCCCTTCGTCGCCGGTGAAAATTTGCAGGCGGGCCTGATTGTCGATCACCACCAGGCGGTTGCGGGCTTGGTCATAGGCCAGGACCAAGGGGTTGAGGGTCTGCCCGTTGCTGAGGCCAACGCCCTCGTCGTATTGGAAGGAGGTACCGCCAAATCTGAGGTTGTTGCCCAGGAAAAGGGGCGTGCTGCCCAGGACTAGGTTGACGGTGCGCTGGGGGGCCAAAAAGAACAGCTGCCCGAGGGGGTTCGTTATGGCCGGACCGGTGCTCCAGATCAGGTGGCGCAGAGGCAGGGCCACGCGTGAACGCAGTTGGCCGCCCAGGGTTTCGTTGTCGGTGGCGCGTAGGCCGTCTAAGTCGAAGGGATAAAAGACGGCGTTATTGTCGGCTACTAGCAGTTGGCCGCCCAGGCCGATATCTGGTTGCAGGGATAGCCCCACGGGAAAGGTATCCTCTGCGGCGATAATTTGCTCCCAGACTAGACCGTTTTCGTCAATGGCTCCCACGACCAGTTGAGTTATTTCGGCATTTTCGTCTACTTCGGCGGCGAAGACGACCCACAAACGATCCAGCCCGGCGGCTATGTAGAGGGGGGAATTGATATGCGGCCGGTGGTCGGTGAAATAGCTGCGATAGGTTTGCGAGCCGGGCCATTTGACTTTGATGCCGTGTTTCATAATGGTGGCCGTAGTCGCCGAAATGACCGTGGCGGCGACGTATAATTGGTCGCTTTCGTCCAGGGCCAGGGCGGTGGCCTGGACTGCTTCCGAGCCCAGGGCAGGCAATTCAATCTCCGCTTCCAGATCGTAGAACAGGTCCCTCCGCGATGGGCTGCAGGTCTCGGCGCCCCAGACGGTATCGGCGCAGAGTCTGTAGTCGTATTGAGTATACCCGTCCAAGCTAGAATCGACATAGGTGCTCTGATCGATCTGGGCAATGGTGGCCACGGTTATTTCCGCTAGATTGCCCGAGCGCCGCTGCACCCGGTAGGCGACAAAACCTGGACCCTCGTACGGGGGCCATTGCAGGTGCGCGGTGGCGGCGAAACTATCCATGGTCAAATCCAAAAAACCGAAAATCGGCAGATTGTAGCCGCTGGGTTGCTGGCGGCTCTCTTTGATCTTGCCGCCGGCGTGCAAGGCAATCCAGTAGAGATAATCCTGGTAGGGCTGGGCCAGGGTATCGGTCCAGGTGGTGGTGCCGGCTGTGGCTTGGCCCATCTCCAGGGGTTGCAGGCCGCCCTCCTGGCGCCAGATTACGTAGCGTTCGAAATCGGGGCCGCGGTAGGGCTGCCAGTCCAGGACGATATGCCCGGTCAATTCGTCGGCTTGCACCTGCCGCAATTCGACTCCGCCAATACGGTAAGCCCCGGCGGGTACCTCGGCGCCGGCGAATACAGCGCCGGCCTGGTTGACCACGTCAATCCGGTACAGATAGTCCTGGTCCGGGGCGGTGGTGGTATCGGTGTAGGTGCTGATCTGCTGTTGCGGGATGCGCTCGACCAGGATGGTGCCGGACATGCCCTGGAGGGTGCGTTGGACCCGGTATTCGGCAAAGGGCTGGGCCCCGGCATAGGGTGGCCAATTGAGGACGGTGTGGCCCTGGAGGGAATCGACCCGGACGCGGAGATCCTGCACCGAAGGAGTCAATTCGGGGTCAAAGGGATTTTTGCGCGGGCTGTCGTGGCAGGCCGCCAGAGCTAGGCAAAGGACAATACACAGGCGCATAGAACGGTTCATTTAGTAGTGGGTGGAGGTCCGATGCGCACGGCCACTCCGGTCATGTCGTCCTGTTGGCCGGCGCTGACGGAAAAGCGGTGGACATCCCAAAAAAGTTGTTCAATTAGCTGCACGGTGGCCAATTGGTCGCCACCGCCGCGATTGAGCAGATCGGTGAGGCGTTCTTCGCCGTAGAGGGCCTCGCGGTCGTCCTGGGCTTCGATAATGCCGTCGGAAAAAAACAAGAATACGTCGTCTGTGCCAAAGGAGAAGCACTTGCTGTGGTAGTTCACGTCGGCTTTGACCCCCAGGGGCAGATCGCCCAAATCGAGGGCTTGGACTTGGGCCTGGCGGGCATGGTAGTGGAGGGGCGGGTGGAAGCCGCCGCAGCTTATTTCCAGGGATTGCGCCTCCGGGTCGAAAATGCCAATACAACAGCCGACGAATTGACCGGGTGGGAGGGTGCCGTGCAGCGAGCGGTTGAGGCCGCTGAGGATTTCGGCGGGGCGGGTGCGTCCTTTCGATTCATAGCGCAGGGCCTCGCTGAAGCGCAGCGCCGTGACGGCCCCTTCCATGCCGTGGCCGCGGACGTCGGCCACCACCACCCCCAGGCGCGGTCGGCGCTCGTCGCCCAATTCGAGATAGGCGAATAAATCGCCGGAAACGTGGGCGCAGGGCAGGCAGCGTCCGGCCACTTCCAGCCCGGCCACCTCCGGGTTGGATTGGGGCATCAGGCCCATTTGCAACTCGCGTGCCTTTTGCAGCTCACCCTCGGCAAAGCGCAGTCGTTGGGCCTGGACCTCAACCGGTTCGTCGCCCACTTCGCGGCGATACTGGTTGGTGGCAAAGGCGGCGAAGGCGTCGGAGAATAATTGTTGTCTCTCCTCCATAATCAGGCCGCGGCGGACCAACTCTTGGTAGGCCGAGTCGGAGCCGTCTACCGAGCGGCTTCGGCCCAACTCGTTGGCCAGCGACCGGCCCACCGGGTCTAGCTGGTCCCAGATGAATTGGAAATTGGGCTGGGCGTCCTCCAAAAAGCGCTCCTCGACCCGGTCGCGTTTGTAGGTCCCCTCTTCGACCAGCACTTCAAAAGCGGCCGAGCAGGCCATTTGCAGGAAGAAGGGCAGGCGACCCCCCAGTTTGAGGATATCGTCGGTGTGGTCTTCCAGGGCAAAAGGAGTCGCCGCCGAGGGCCGGTGAATCAGGTCGAGGGCCTCGTCCTTTGCTAAGGCGCCCAGCTGCAGGGTCGTGAAAATATTGAAGAACGGCGAATCGGCAATTTCCTTGCTGTAGCACAATTGCTGTAAATCGCGGCTGGACGAGGTCAGATACGCCAGGGAAAAGGAGCCGGCCAAAGAGCGCAGATAGGCGAAGAATTCAGCGTCGAATTGGGAGCTGCGCACGGCCCGGTCGAATTCGTCCAGCAGCAGCACCAGGCGGTAGCCACGGCGGTCGAGTTGGGCCACGGCCTGGCGAAAACCGACCGGGTCGAGGCTGAAATCGGGCCCATCGGGCAGTTTTTGCTGCAAGCTGTCCCGCACCATGGTGAAAAAGCCTGCAATACTGAGCTGTTGGTCCTGCTGAAAGTCTATCCACAGGAATAGGGTGCGGTCGGGCTCGTCTAGATACTGGGTCACCTCCGGGTGGGCGATATAGTGCAGCAGAGAGGATTTGCCCGAGCGCCTATCGCCGATTAGAGCGACCGATTGGGGCGGGTCCGAGGCAATGCGGGTGGCCAGGCGGATGACTTGACGGCGGCGGCCGAAAAAGGCGGACGGGTCGCGGATCATTGAGCGGTTGAGGTAGGGATTGCGTGGAATTTGCATGGGATTTACCGGAACAGCCGTTTCCAAAAGCCCATTTCGCTGGATTGCACGAAGCGCTTGAGCAGGCCGGGGACCAATTCGTAGCCGCTGTCGACGGGGCGCAGCAAATGGCGTCTTGCCAGGGCCTGGGCGGCGTATTCAAGGCGGGCTTCCACCGAATGGCCAGTCGCCGCGTTTTTCAGTACGGTCTGTTCGGCCGGCGAGCAGTGGGGTGGGTTCCACAGCAATTGCAGGAAGGATTCGCCGCGCTTGAAGGCCTCACTTTCAAGGCGGCGGCGGTCGAGCGCGCCCTGGGCCCTCAGCGCAAAGGCGACGTGGGCGGTCAGGCACAGCAAATAGGGCGAGGCCCCGCCCAGATCGAGGATCCAATCGACTTCCTCGCCAAAGGGTTGACCGGCGGCCGTGGCCGGTTCTTCGACCAGACGGCGGGCGTCGTCCTCTTTAAAAGGGGCCAAATTCATGGTCGTGAAAATATTGAAAAAGGGCGATTCCTCCAGGCCCTTGGTATGGCATAATTCCTGCAGTGGGGCTTCGGAGGTGGTGACGTAGCCGACGTCGTTGCTGTTGGCCATAGAGCGCAAAAAGGAGAAAAAATCTATGGGAAAGCGGCTGTTGTTGGTCACCGCGCCGAAATCGTCCAGGAAGAGGACCAGTTTGCGCTTGGCCTGCATCAGCTTTTTGACCCAGGCGCTAAAGCCCTCGTAACTGGGCGGCATAGTCTGTGGGCCATCCTGGGCGGCGGCTACTTGGGCGAAGAAATCGGCCGGATCCTGGGGCGGGTGCTCGTTTAAATTGAGCCGCAGATAGGTATACTGATCGGGTTGGTCCAAATATTCGCGCCGCGATTGGGGGGCGCAGAGCCAGTTGATCAGCGAGGTCTTTCCAGAGCCAGGCCCGCCCACCAGGGCAATGGACTGGGGGCGGTCGGCGTCAATGCGCGAGACAATGCGCATAATCTCGGCGGGCCGGGCGACAAAGGCGTCCGGGCTTTGCAGCGGGGTGTGGTATTGATAGGGGTTTTCCATGGTGCTCCCGATCTTAGAGCGACAATTTCAGGGCCAGCAGCGGCGTCGGGCCCGGCTGCAGGGATAACTGCGCGGCGGGCTGGACGATATTGGGTTCGAGGGCGGCGGCTTCAATGACGTTGAAGAGCCAGGCCGCCGCGACAAAGCCCAGGGCCAGGTCGGCGCGGTCGGCGCGGTCCTGGTAGCGGCGGTAGAGGGGGTCAAACTCGGCGCCGGGGCCGGCCTGCAGGTATTCGTCGCGGGCCTCGCGATAAGTCCATTCGGCGAAGGCGGCGTAGCCCACGGTAGCCACGGTGAGGCCGAGCATGGCGTAGCCGCGTTGGCGGTAGCCCTGGTAGCGTTGGCCCCAGCCCGGCAGGGCGCTGGAGCGCCAAAAGGCGCGCCAGTGGGTAGTGCCCTGGAGGCGGGTGACGCGCTTCTGGCGTTCTTCCTGGAGCGTTTTGGTGAGGGCAAAACTGAACGATTCGAAAACTCCGGCCGGTTGGCTGAAGCCGGGCAGGCCCAGATTGGCCGGGTCTATCTCCGGGGCATCGCGCAAAAGCGCCTGGTAGACCCCTACGGCCTGGTCGTTCTGGCCTTCCATAATCCAGGCGGTGGCCAGGTATTTGCGGGCCTGGACGCGCTCGGTTTTGGTCGGGGCGGCAGTGGCCAGAAAGTTTTCCAGCGCCGCAATACTGGCCGGATATTCGCCTTCTTCAAATAGCAGCCGTCCCTGTTCGAGAAAGTTGTCCTGGGCCAGGAGTGGGCCGGCCAGCCAGGCAGTCAGGAAACAGATAAGTGCGAAGGGATACCGGTTCATTAGAATTTCACCTTTATCGTGGAGTCCTTGTAGACGTATACGGTGGTATCCAGGGACCTCGAGCCGTCGATATACTGCAGCATGTGCCGGCCCACCGGCAATGTCATGCTGGCCGGTGGCAATTCGTGGCGCTTGGGCCCCCCATCTATAAGGATAGTCCCGGTGAGGACTCCGGCAATGCGCACGGTGCCAAATTGTTGCACCAGAGACACGGCAGCCGGGGCGTATTTTTCCCCGGGCGCAAAGGTCCGTTCTTCGGCGTGGGAATCGTAGCCTTCCTTGTGCAGCTGCAGGCGGTAGTCGCCGGGGGGCAAGGCCAGGTTGAGCGGGGTCAGGCCGAGCGAATCGCCGTTGATGTACAGGGTGGCCCCGGGCGGTTGGCTGCGGATATGCAGTTGCGCCGGGCTCAGGGTTAAGGTCCTGACGAGGGGCGTGGCCTGGCCGGCGATGACGACCACAGTGGTATCGACAGGGGTGTGCTGGGCGAGCTGAAGTTGCAGGCGGTGCGGCCCGGCCGGCAGGCGTTCGAGTTGCAGCGGCGTGACTCCCTGCGAGGTGCCGTCGAGGAGGACGGTGGCCCCGGCCGGGGTGGAGTCCAAGGTCAGGGTGCCGATGGTGGTGGCTAGGTCGAAATTGATATGTTGGTTGTTATCGGGGGTGATTTCCACCTTTTGGGTCTGGTCGGCAAAATCGGCTTTACTGGTGATCAGGCTATAGCTGCCGGGCAGCAGCATCAGGCTGTCGATAGGGGCGGTGAGGGTGGTATCGAAACTGTCCCCCCGGATGTGCACCCGGGCACCGCTGGGCTGGCTGTTCACTGCCAGGGTGCCTTTGCGCCGTACCAGGCGGTCGATTGCCAGCACGGTGTCCTGACGATCGGCGCTGACCTGGACGCTTTGCCGATGCGGGTAAAAGTCGGGGTGGCGCAATTCGACGAGATAGGAGCCCGGAGCTAGATCGGGCAGTTGAGCGGTGCCGCTGCGAGGCTGCTTGGCCAGTGTGCCGTCGAGCCAGATCTCCACATTGGGCTGTCTCGTCTCCACCCAGATACTGCCGGTAGTAACGGCTGCTGGCCGGTTGGCTGGCGGCGGTTCGGAGCCGCCAAATACTAGCCACGCCGCCGCCGCCACGGCCAGGGTTCCGCCCACCAGGGCCGGCCAGCGCCGCGGCGGCCGCTTGAGGTCTGATTCGCCCACCAATTGCCAAATGGAGCGCTCGCGCCGCACCCACAGGCGGTACAGGTCGACCTGGAAGTAGAAATGGCCGTCGCCGCTGCTGTCGAGCCACTTCTCCTGGTACAGGGTGGCCAAGGCGACGTTGATTGCGTCGGCGCGCAGATTGAGCGGGTAATTGCGGTCCTTGATGGCCTTGACCAGGGACTCGGCGTCGATGCGCACCTGGGTGCCCTCGCATTCCTCGCTGACCAGAGACAGGACGAGTTGGGCGTTGGCGTCGAGATTGTCCCACTGGAAATCGAGATGAGGCGGGGGATTATTGATAAAGCTTATCACCACCTCGTCGAGATCCTCGAGGGTGAGGTTTTTGCGCTCGTGGTCGTTGAGGTGGTCGACGGCATAGCTGCAGAAGAACTGGGTGAAATAGGGGTGGCCGTGGGTCAGATTGTAGATGGCCTCGACCACGCCCTCTTCGTAGACCACCTGGCCGGCGAGGGGCTCCTGGATGAGGCGGACGGCGTCGTTGAAGGTGAGGAAGCCGATTTCCTGGGGCACGCCCTTGGCCGCCAAGCGGCGCCATTCCTCGCCGACCTGTTGGGCCATATTGGGCGAGCCGGTAAAGCAGAAGGAGATTTGCTGCCGCTCCAGCAGGCTGGCCATATAATTGAGGATGGCGCCGGTGATTTCGCCGCGGTCGATTTTGCCCTGCAATTGCTCGGCTTCGTCGATGAGGATGAGCAGGCGTTGGTCGGGGTAGGCCTGTTTGATATCGGTGATGAGTTTGTCAAAGGGCAGGAGGCCGTTATTGGCCCCCTGAAAATCGTAGTATTCCCGCGGCAGGCGGTTGTCGTCGAGTTTGTCTAGGATAAGGGTGGCCAGGTATTCGAGGAAATCGCGGTCGGAGGAAATGCCGGCCATACCCTGCATATCGATGAAGATGGGCAGGAATTCCGGGCCCAATTCGTTCTGTTCAATCTGGAACAGGATAGAGGTCTTGCCCGAGCGCCGGGCGCCGACCAGCAGGATCAGGATCCCTTCCTGGTCGGCCAACAGGCGGTTCCTGACGGTGGCGAAATCGTCGTGACGGCCAAAGAACATGGCCTTGTCGCGGACGGGGACCCCCAGGTGGAAGGGCGAGTTGATGCGAGTGAAAGGGCGGTCGGCTTCGGACATGGTCGCAGGGGCTTGGGTTGAGAGGCAGGGCCGTTGTATTGCTTATTGCTAATTATGTGCCAAAGGCCTGAATGGGATCAGTTAAAAATTCATTAAATATATAGTAAACAGGCAATTAAAGTAAAAGTAAAAAGTGCGAAACGAGATTTACATAAGAGGGTTGTCCAGTTTTTCTGGCGGTTTGTCCAGAATCCTGGACAAACGCATTCTCAGCGCAAAAGCAGCATTTTGCGCGTTTCCAGCCCCCTTTCGGTGCGCAGACGATATAGGTACAGGCCACTGGCCAGGGAATGGCCGGTATCGCTGAGACCGTCCCACTGTTGGGTGTAGTCGCCGGCGGGGCGGTTATCTCTGATAAGAGTGGCGACCGACAGAATTATATAGCGGGCAATTTTAATCATTGGACTCCCTGGCTTTGCTTGGTCGACCCCCACGTGGTGGGTTCGATTAGGGTTTCTTGCTCCAAGTTATTTTGGCGCCAAGTATCGTACAGGGCCTGCAATTCGATAAGTGGATTGGCGCCCAGGTGAGGCTCGGTGACGGATAGAGCCAGCCAGGGCGCTTGAGGGGTATCCATATCGGTGAGGCCAATATCCCGCGTTGCATAGGGCGGGTCGGTGCCGCGGGCAACGAGAATAAAGGCGGTTGCAGCCGTCTGCACGATATCATCGCTATTGCAGCGGCTGTCCCCACCGGCCAGCGAGCCGGCCACCAGGCTCCGCATCAGCCGGTCGGGCAGGGTATTGCGGCCTTGCTCTAGGTTCGCCTGGAAAGCCTGCAAGGCCTGCTCGACAACGGTCTCACCCACCAGGATATTGCCCTGCACGGATACGACCATATTAGTATCGTGGAGCGCACCGGCCCAGGGGAAATTATCTTCTCCAGTAAAGGTGGCAATCTCCACCTGGCCATCGAGGATGGTGACGATCCCGTACTGCCGGGTGCCGACCTCTGCATCGTTGGCCGGATCGCTTACGTGTTGGATGATCTCCTCGGCGGACTGGCCTTCCTGGAGGCGTTGGAAAACGGTATTGCGGTTTTCCAGCTGCCAAAATGATTGCGTTGCCGCTGCGCCCTTGCCCGGCGCCAGGGCGGCCACTGCATCGATGTGTGTAAGAGGGACACACGAAGCCGCGGCCACGCCGACGTCGCCGGTTGCCGGGTCGGCGGCCACTATGCTCCAGGTGCTGGTTTTAAGGGCGCTTGCCGATGGGGTGGTATAGGTGAACGGGATAGTGGCCAGGGCCAGGGTGAGCACGGTCATTAGATTGATTGAACGCATAGTATGTCTCTTGGAAATAATCATCAAAAAATGGGCGTATTGCCTGGGACAGGTGTGGGTTGCAGAAAACCACCTGCCCATTGGGCCGGGGCTCATTGCACCAGCAGTAGTTTGCGACTTTCTGTATAAGTGTCGGTCTGCAGACGGTACAGAAATACCCCCGAGGCCAGTTGATGTCCGTCGTCGTCGCGACCGTCCCAACGCAGGGCATGCCGGCCTGCCGGGTGCCACTGGTTGGCCAGGGTGGCTACCTTTTGTCCGCTCAGGTTGAAAATGGCCAATTGCACCGGTCCGGCTGTGGGTATGCTGAATTGGAGGACGGTTTCGGCGTTGAAGGGGTTGGGGTAGTTTTGGTCCAAGGTCGCCGTCGATGGGGTGGCGTCGTCGGTCGCTGCTACGGCCGTGGGGTTGGTCTCGCCCTCGACCAGATGCAGCCGCTGGTTGGTGGCCAGGTCGGTGAGGACTTGCACCGTACCGGATGGCCAGCGGACGATGAGCGAATCAACGCTGGTGCGTTGGCCCAAGCCGAATTCCAAGTCGAGGGAATTCTGCGAGTAGAGTCCAGAGCCGCCGTCGACTTCGCGCAGTTGGCGCAAGTCGCCGGCAATGGCAATAACGCGGGCGCCGATGGCTGCGCGGTTGCTGGCGGTGCCGATGAGGGCGATGTGGAGCCAACGGTTGGCAGTGCCGTCGTTGCGGTAGAATACATCGGATGAAACCTGGAAAACACCATCCAAAAGCCCCGTTCGTGGAATATAAAGATCGAGGTCGCCGTCCTTATCGTAGTCGGCCCAGGCGGCCCCGACGCCGTCTAGCTGGGTTATGCCACTTATTGCAGCCTGGTCGACAAAGGTGCCGTCGCCCTGGTTCTGATACAGTCGGTTGGGATTACTGGCGACGTTGGTGACAAAAAGATCGAGCCAGCCGTCGTTGTCGTAATCGCCCCAGGTCGCCGTATTCCCAACACCGAATTCCTTGCGGTCCGCAACGCCGGCTTGGGATGCAATATTGGTAAATGAGCCACCGTCGTTGCGATAGAGATAATTCAGACCCAGCCGCCCATCCGATGGCACATTGACATTGATGTAGAGGTCGAGATCATCGTCATTGTCGTAATCGCCCCAAGCAACGCCGGTAGAGATACCTGTATCGGATAAGCCGGCGGCTGCGGTGATATCTGTAAAAGATTCGCCGTCATTGCGGTACAGGCGGCTGGTGTTATTCCCCTCGATTTGGTTGCTGGGATCTACACCGTCCCAGACATTGGCCAAGAAGAAATCGGGGTCTCCGTCGTTGTCGTAGTCCCCACAGGCGGCGCTGAATCCCCAGACCTGCAGACCCATGCCGGCAAAGATCTCTTCGTAGGTGCCGTCGCCTCGATTGCGGTGCAGGCGGCTGAAAGGGGCATCTATTTGGGGATTGTGTATTACGAGGAGATCGAGGAAACCATCCTGATCGAAGTCGGCCCAGCAGACATTAATTCCCGTCCCGTCGGTGTTATCGACCCCGGCTTGGGGGGCGATATTGGTGAAGGTGCCGTCGGCGTTTTTCTGCATGAGGAAGTTCTCCTCGCCTACTGACCCGCCCCGATTTATGTAGAGGTCGAGATCGCCGTCGTTGTCGTGGTCGCCCCAGGCCGCGCCAAAAGATTTTCCCTGGCCAAAGTCGCCGGCCGCAGCGGTGACCACAGTGAAGATACCCGCATCGTTGCGGAAGAGTTGGCTTGGACCGGCGTCCAGGGCGAAAGACCCGTTGGTGACGAACAAATCGGGATCACCGTCGTTGTCGTAATCGCCCCAGGCCGCCTGAAACGATGGAGTCTCGTCGCTGGGTAGACCGATTAGGGTGGTGACATCCGTGAAGGATTGGCTCTGGGCAGGGATGGCCACAACGCACGACAAGAACAGGAGGGGGAAGAGCACGTGTCTCATAGTGGGTTCCTATGAATGAAGAGGGCGTTCAATGGTGTTTTACAGGATGTTAATTGTTAGCGGAGTAAGGTCAGGCGTATAGTTTCGGCTTGCTGGCCGTCTATAGTCAGGCGATACACGTAAACGCCGCTGGCCACGTCCGTGCCCTGGGCGTCGGTGCCGTCCCACTGGACGCGGTAGGCTCCGGGGCGATAAAAGCCCGTTGCCAAGCGGCGCACGGTCTGTCCTGCCTGATTGACGATGGTCAGTTCGATCTGGGCTGCCTGGTCCAGAGCAAAGGCAATGACCGTCTCGGCGTTAAAGGGATTGGGGTAGTTCTGGTCTAGGGCGACAGACGGGGTGGCGTCGTCGGTTTCTGCTACGGCGGTGGGGCTGGACTCGCCCTCGACCAGACGCAGGCGCTGGTTGGTCGGCAAATCGGTCAGCACTTGCACCGTGCCGGAGGGCCAGCGGACGATGAGCGAATCGATGCTGGTGCGTTGCCCAAAGCCGAATTCCAGGTCAAGGGAGTTTTGCGAGTAGAGGCCGGAGCCGCCGTCGACTTCGCGCAATTGGCGCAGATCGCCGGCAATTGCGGTGACTCGGGCGCCGATAGCTGACCGGTTGCTGGCCGTGCCGGTGAGACGGATATGCAGCCAATGGTTGCCCGTGCTGTCGTTGCGGTAGAAGGCGTTAGGCAGGTCTGCTATAATTCCGTCGATAAAGGTGAGGCGCGGCATATACAGATCGAGATCGCCGTCCAGATCGTAGTCGGCCCAAGCCGCACTCCAGGCATCGATCAGGTCTATTCCCAGTTCGTCGGCCCGGTCGGTAAAGGTGCCGTCGCCCTGGTTGTGGAACAAGCGGTTGGGGTTGCTGGCGGTATTGGTGGTGAATAAATCGAGCCAACCGTCGTTGTCGTAGTCGGCCCAGGTCGCTGTTTCGCCCAAGCCGAAATCCTTGCGGTCTGCGACGCCAGCCTGGCGGGCTATATTGGCGAAGGTGCCCCCATCGTCGTTGCGGAAAAGATAATTCAAGCCGGGACGCGTCCCGTCGAGCGGGGCATTCACATTGATGTATAGGTCTAAATCGCCGTCGTTGTCGAAGTCGCCCCAGGCCGGACCCAAGTCTACGCCCGTGCTGTCCAAGCCGGTAGTTGGTGCTATGTCAGTTAAAAGGCCTCCCTCGTTGCGGTACAGCCGGCTCAGGTGGATACCTTCTAATTCGACGGGATCGATCCCGTCCCAGTAAAAGGCCACATACAGGTCGGGATCGCCGTCGTCGTCGTAATCGGCCCAGGCCGCCCCAACGCCCCAATCCTGGATGCCCATGTCCGAGAAGACATCGCCGTATGTATCGTCTCCCTGGTTGTGGAACAGTCGGTTGAAAGGGGTCGGAGGGGCGTCGGGGTCGGTGGGATCGGCGGTGTTATTGGTCACCAGCAGGTCGATCAGACCATCTTGATCGTAGTCGGCCCAGGCGGCGTGGGTCCCGCGCCCGGTAGTATCATCGACCCCGGCCTGTTGGGCGATATCGGTGAAAGTGGCGTCCCCCTCATTCTGCAGCAAAAGGTTATTTTTCACGGTCTCCGGGACTAATACGAGCGCGCCCCGGGCGACAAAGAGATCGAGATCGCCGTCGTTGTCGTGGTCGGCCCAGGCGCCCCCATACGATGAGTCACGGCCGAAATCACCGGCAATACCCGTGACCTCGGTGAAGACTCCGGCGTCGTTGCGGTAGAGCCGATTGACACCTATATGGCCGGCGGTGACGAATAGATCGGGATCGCCGTCGCCGTCGTAATCGCCCCAGGCAGCCCCGGCGGCCATTTCCTGGTGGGTCAGGCCGATTTGCGCGGCCACTTCAGTAAAGACCTGGGCGGTGGCTGCACTGGCACTCAGCACCAGTACAGCGGTTAGCGCGAGCATGAAAACCCTTCCTGGCAAATCACGGTGAGAAAATCTGCACCCGGCCGGTGCTGTCGGCCACGTAAATGCGGCCCTGCGAATCGCCGGCGACGGCGGCCCCCACCGAGGTGAGGACCTGGAATTGGCCGTCGCCGCTGCCAAAACCGCCCAACTGGGTGATATAGCGGCGCTGGGCTTGGGGGCGGGCGTTGAAAAGTTTGAGACCGCTCTGCTGTTCCATTACCAGCAAGCGCTGGCGGGAGGCGTCGTAACCCAGGGCCACCGGGGAGAGCAATTGGCCCGGTCCAAAGCCGATGCCCTCGTCCAGCGCCACGAAGGGCGATAACAGGCTATAGAGGCCGTCGGGGGGGTTGCGCAGTCGGCTGAAGGCGCGGTTGTCGAGGTGGTCGGGGCGCAGCAGGAGGAAATACTCCTCGCCGTCCAGACGCTGCAAATGCAGCCGCGTCAGGGCCGAGGCTCTGGTCACGGTATTAAAATTGAGCGCCAGGGTTTCGCCCCGCTCGCCGGTGTCGGCATGGAGGCGGTAGGTCCCATTGCGGTCGTCGACGAGAAAAATATCGCCCTGGAGGTTTTTGTACAAGCCCGCCGGAAATAGGCCCAGCTCCAGGGGCACTTCCTGGTGCCACACTTGGCTGCCGTCCAGTTCCAGGGCGATGATCCAGGTCCGTCCTTCGGAGCCGACGGCGGCGTAGAGGCGACCCTCCTGCACCAGTATAAAGATCGGCGAGCGCGAATCGGGGGAGCCGTCCAATTCCACGGTGATCAGGTCGCCGCCGGGCAATACCACCTGCATCTGGCCGCGCAGGGTCAGGCTGCCCAACTGGCGGGTTGCCTGGGCGGAGACCACCGTCTGTGCCGCGTAGAGCCCGTCGTTTGCATCCAGCCCCAGGGCAATGGCGTGGGGCGGGTCGTCCAGAGGCAGGGTGATCACCTCGGTCAGGGGGTAGAAGCGGCCGCTGACGGGGTTGCTGGTTACAGCGGTCGGCCAGCGGGTTTGCACTTGTATTTGATAGGTATAGAGCGTATTGCCGTTGAGCCTGGTGTCCACATGCGCCACCACTGTGCTGTCGGCAATTTCGGCTACAGCCTCGGTCTCCAGCCCCGGGGCCTGGCGCTGGATGATATAGGCGGCAAAGCCGGGGCCCGTGTACGGGCTCCAGCGCAGTTGGGCGGTGGCCGTCTCGCTGCTAAAGAGGGCTTCTTCGAGAGTGATAGAAGGCAGCTGGTATACTGCACCTATTTTTTCGCTGGGACGCCGCTGGCCGGCCGCCAGCAATTCCATCCAGTACAGATAGTCGGTGGCTGGGGCCGCGCTGGGGTCGATCCAGACCGTATCCTCGGCGGCGGTCAGCAGGTCGAGTTGGGCCGGGACACCGCCGATAATTTCGCGCCAGATGGCGTAGCCTTCAAAGCGGCCATTGCGAAAGGGACGCCAACTGAGCGATATGATGCCGGTGAGGCTGTCGGCTTGTACCACCAGCGGGTCCAGCGCACTCAGGCTGAAAGAGGGCAGCGGCACCGTGGCGCTGGGGTTGGCAAAGCCGTCCTGGTTTACCACGGCCAGAGTGTAGAAATAGAGTCGGTATCGGGCTTGATAGCGGTGTCGAGATAGGTCGTTTGAGCCGGGTCGGCAATGCGGATAGTATCCTGGGCGACCATGCCCTGGACGCTGCGCAATATCCAATAGGCAGCAAAGGAGCGGTCGCCGGTGTAGGGCGTCCACGACAGGGCGGCCCCGCCGGCAGTCCGGTCGAGGGCGACCTGAAGCTGCACCGGCGGGGTCAGGGCCGGGTCAAAGGGGTTTTTGCGCCCGGCGTCGTGGCAGGCCGCCAGCAGACCCAGGGCGAGAAGACCTAGTAACAGCGGGGACGAAAATGACCCGTTGGGCATGGAAAAATTCCTTCAAAGCAACGTTTGCTGAGCGTGCGTAGAATGGCTTAGTACCCTTCGCAAGGGGCGTGCCAGGAATTTGCCGCACTCTGTATTGGTAGGGGCTAACTTCAGAGTGGGATGTAACATACGCATATTTAGAAAAAATCCCCAATATCTATATCGGGGCCTTTGTCCTGTTTTTCTGGCTGTTTGTCCAAAATCCTGGACAAAAGATCCCGGTAAAATTTGCCGGATCAATGGGCTTTGTTTGGATACAGGTACAAAGAAAAAGCCGACGGATTTAAACCCATCGGCTTTTTCTGGTTACTTATCTACTCAATCGGCCCTGTTAGCCAAGTTCCTTTGGTGGATTGGCTGGAAGGCGGGCAGTGATGTCTGAGGGCCCGCAGGGCCCGAGTTTACTGCCCGCCTGGAAGCCGGTCCACCAAAGGGGCGCCCAAGCACTCCGTAAATCTAAAAGCCGCTTATTACTCGGGCTGCGGCACTATCCGGATATAGGGCAGCGGCGTTTTCCAACCGTTCGGATACTTTTTCTCGGCGTCTTCGTTGGAAACAGCCGGAGCAATGATCACATCGTCGCCCTGCTGCCAATTGGCTGGGGTGGCCACCTGCTTGTTGGCGGTGAGCTGGCACGAGTCGATCAAGCGCAGGATCTCGGCGAAATTGCGTCCGGTGCTCATCGGGTAGGTCAAGGTTGCCTTGATCTTTTTGTCGGGCCCAATGAGAAAGACCGAGCGCGCCGTGGCGTTGTCCATGGGGGTCCGGCCTTCGGAGGAATCGCCGGCTTCGGCGGGCAACATATCGTAGGCCTTGACGACTTTCAGCTCGGGATCGCCGACCAGCGGATAGTTGACCGCATGGCCCTGGGACGCCTCGATATCCTTCGACCATTTCTCGTGGTTGGTTACCGGATCGACGCTGATTCCCAGCACCTTGCAATTGCGCTTGGTGAACTCGTCTTTGAGGCCGGCCACGGCGCCCAGTTCGGTGGTGCATACCGGGGTGAAATCTTTCGGGTGGGAAAATACCAGGCCCCAACTATCGCCGAGCCACTCGTGGAAGTTGATGCTGCCTTGGGTGGTATCGGCGGTGAAATTGGGGGCTTCGTCGTTGATTCTCAATGCCATGATACAACTCCTTTGGAGGGAAGATTTAGCTGAGTTTAGAGCGTATTAGTGTAATACACTGCCGTGGTATACAAGGTGCCCGTGGGGCCTAAGTAGCCCCATTGGTCTCTGCGAGTTTAGATGCACAATGGGCGTTGTTCGTTTCTATTTTAATCGCCCCAGTCCAATTGGCCGCTGCGGTCCAGGGGCAAGGAGGCGTTGGGCAACAGCGGCAGCGACGAGCCCAATTCGAGGCGGCCGCTGAGGTGGTAGTTGAGGGGCTTGCGGTTTTGCAGTAGGTCGCGGCCCCCTTTGCCCAGTTGTAGCAGATTGAGCTGGATGGGTAAACGGATGACGCCTTTATCCCGGGCCGGCAGGGTGATGGCCTCTGGGGTGGTGCCCTGGGCCCAGGAGCGGCCGTCGATATTCAGATCGTAATCCAGCGCCCGCAGAATAAGGTCGAAGGGATTGGGGTTGTCCAGCGAAATATCGAGCCCCAGTTTGGCCCCGGTCAGCGACAAGCCGTCCACCTGCAAACCGCTCAGGCCAATGCGTGGTTTGTGCAGGGTGGGCAGGCTGCCCTGGTGGCTAAAGGGGATCCGCGTGGCCCCCAAAACGGGCAGATCAAAGGCCAGGCCGCACTGCAGTTGGTAGGCCGTCGAATCGTTGTCGGCCAGGCTTTTCACCGCTGCGAACAAATCGGCGTATTGCACCGTAAGGGGCAAATGCACCACCGATTGGCTGTTGGCCGCCACCTGCAGGGGTTGGTTCTGCCGTCCCTGCAACAGCGAATGGCCGTCGAAGGCCAGGTCATAGTCGAGACCGGCCAGGTCAATGGCCAGGGGGTTGGTATTGTCGACCTCAATGGCAAAGTCGAGGTCGACCGCGTCAAAGCCCAGACCGGTGACGCGGACCTGTTGCAGGCGCAGATCGGGCCGCTTGACCTGGGCCAGCTGGCGCACGGTGGCGCAGCCGCCCAGGATCAAGCTGGCCAGCAATAAGAGGCCGGCGGGGTGCATTAGGAAATGCGCACTTCGCGGCCCTTTTCGGCCGAGGCGTAGATGCCGTCGAGCATTTTCTGCACCATCATGCCGTGCTCGCCCGGGGCCCGGGTGGGCTCGTCGTTGAGGGCGTGGGCGACAAATTCGCGCATTTTAATGCCAAAGCAATCGGCCGCATCGCCCGAGGGCAGCCAATCGGGTTGGGTATTGACCATATAGCCGTTGTCGTCGCGGAATATGCCCACCGGGCTTTTGCGCGCCCCGCCCTTTTCGCCCATCAATTCAAAGGTCATGACGCTGTTGGGGATATGGGCGGCAAAGCTCGATTCCAAATGCAGCACGGCGCCGTTTTCAAAGCGGATCTGGCCGATGGCCAAATCTTCCACCGTGTAGTTTTTATAATCCCAATTGGGCCATTGCGACAAGACGTCGGAAGGCTTGTCGCCCAGATAGGTAAAGGTCTGGCCGCTGGCGGCCACCGGGGTGGGCGAGCCCATGGCGTAATGGGTCATTTCCAGGGCGTGGACGCCGATATCGATGAGGGGCCCGCCGCCCTGCAGGTCCTTGCGGCCAAAGACGCCCCAATTGGGGATACCGCGACGGCGCAGGGCCTGGACGCGGGCGAATTTGATTTCACCCAAATAACCGGCATCGACCTGCTTTTTAATGAATTGGGTCTCGGGCTCAAAGCGGTGCTGGAAGGCGATGACCAATTTGCGCTTGTTTTTCTCGGCGGCGGCGAGCATGGCCTTGCACTGGCGCGCGTTCATGGCCATGGGTTTTTCCACCAGCACGTGGGCCCCGGCATTGAGGGCGGCAATCGAATTGGGGGCATGGAGGCCGTTGGGGGTGCAGACGCTGACGGCGTCGGGCTGAGCTTCCTTGAGCATCTTCTTGTAATCAGTGTAGCAGGATTCGACGCCGTATTCTTCGGCCTTGGCGGCCATAGCGGCTTCGGAAATATCGGCCAGGGCGACCAGCTCAACATCGTCCATCTGGGCGTAATAGCGCATATGGGCCCCGGCGATACCGCCGGCGCCGATAATGCCGACGCGCAGTTTTTTCTGTTTCTTGGGGGACATAGTTATTCCATTAATTGAGGGTGGAAAGGGACGGGAAAAATCTACGGGCTCGGGGGGATTTGTGCCAGGGGCCGGTGGTAGGGCCGGCGGGCTGTTTTGTCTATATTATCGTCTAACGAGTAATTTTAACCCATAGCGACAATTTCGGAAGGACCAAGTATGCGGAATCGGGTTTGGTTGTTTGTCGGGGTGGCAGCAGGGTTTTGTCTGGGGGCGGCCTCTCCGTCTCTGGCCTGGTGGGGCGACGGCCACGCCCTGTTGGCCCGGGCCAGTGTGCAGGCGCTGCCCGAAGGGATGCCGGCCTTTTTTCGCGCCGGGGGTGAGACCGTGGCGCATAGCTCGTACGACCCCGATTTGTTCAAAAACAGGGCGACCCCTCAGGGCAGCCACGGCGAGCACGCCGAGCATTTTTTCGATCTCGAATTATTGCAGGGCAAAGACGTGCCGCAGCTGCGCTACGATTTTGTCGCCCTGTGCGCCGAGCTGGGCGTGGCCCCGGATAAAGTCGGTTTTGCCCCTTATGCCGTGGCCGAGTGGACCCAGCACTTGATGGTGGCCTTTGCCGAGCACCGCAAATGGCCCCAAAACCAGACTGTCCAGCAGAAATGCCTGCTGTTTGCTGGTCTGCTGGCCCACTACGCCCAGGATATGTGCCAGCCCCTGCATATGACCATTCATTTTGATGGCCGGGTCCCGGCCGTAGAAGGGGCCGAGCCGACGCGCGTCCACGAAAAGGTCGATTCTCTGGTCGAGCGTCTTGAAGTGGGGGCCGAGGCGTTGGCCCAGCAGGTGGAGGTGGTCGCCTTTGATTCGCTGATGGGAGCCATCGACGAGCAGATCATGGAGAGCAACGGTCGCGTCGATCGGGTCTACGAGTTGGAGGCTAAGATCGACCAGGCCAGTGATCCGGCGGTGCGGGCCTTTGGGCTGGAGCGGGCTCATCGCGCCACGGCCTTTACGGCGAGTCTATTTTTCACTGCCTGGGAGCAATCGGCCAGCTTGCGCTTGCCGGGGTGGTTGGACCGGGACTAAGATCAGTTTGCAGTCGGGTTGCCCGGATATTTTCGCTTCACCCGGAGAGCCGCGCACCAAATATCCGGACATCAGTGCTTTATATTTATTCAGTGCTTTATATTGATATAGCGTGGAACTGACCTAAAAAAGCCGCTACCCAACTGGGTAGCGGCTTTTTTGTGGGTATTGGTAGGCCCTTAGGCCGATACGCTAAAGCCCGCCGAGTCCTCCAGGCCCAATTGAAAAATGCCCGGTTCAATGTCAAAGCCGGCCCCAGGGGTATCGGGCACTTGCAGGCAGCCGTCAACCGTTTCCCAGCCGTCCAGCCGCAGGCCAGGGAATTCGGCCGGGGCCGCTTCGAGCAGGGCGTAATGGGGGATGGAGGCGGCGAAATGGGCGTGGGCGAAGCGCTCGATATAGGAGCCCCAACAATGCGGCGCGCAGCGGGCGCCCCATTCTTCTATGTGGCCGGACGTGGCCCGCCACCAGGTTAGGCCCTTAAAGCGGAAGTCGTGCTGGACAATATCTATAAGCCCCTCGCGCACCATCTCGAAGAAATTGGGTGGCGGGTGGAATTCGCCGTCGGCCACCAGGGTATCGAGATTTTGTTCCTCAATATACTCCTTGAGGGCTTCGTTGAGCGGGCGGTCCTCGGCAAAGGGCTCTTCAAACCAATAAATCCCGACATCGGCGCATAGATCGAGTAGGCTCAGGGCGCTATTGAGGGTATTGCCCATATTGGCGTCGATGAGGATTTTGGCCTCGGGGCCGGCGGCCTGGCGCACTGTGCGGATGACCAGGGCGTCGCGGTGCAGGCCCTCTGCGGCGGGCATCCAGCGGGCGCCGCGGCCCACTTTAATCTTGAAGTTCTTGTAGCCGTGCTCCTGGCCGGTGGCTACTTCCTGTTGAAAAATTTCCATGGCGCGGCTGTCGTCGGCCTCCAGATCGTCGATATAGATGGAGCCGTCGTACAATTCCACTTGGCGCGAGCCCCGGGCTCCCAACAGGCGATACAGGGGCAAATCCATCAACCGGGCGACCAAGTCCCACAGCGGTAGATCGATGGGCAGGCCTTCTTCGTGGGAGCCATTGGGAAGCTGGAAAACCTCGTCGATGCGGCGGCCCACTAGGCCTTCGGCCTGTTGGCGGTTGAGGTTAGCCCAGCCCAATCCGGTGGCGCCGCTGTCGGTGTGGAGGCGCACCACCGGGTCGGTGATGGAGGAGCCGTGGGTGGGGATACGGGCGTTGTGGCCAATGATGCGGGGGCGTTTGCCGCGCAAAATAGCCTTGTCGATCTGGACGATGCGGTCTGCGGGAGTCTGGGACACGTGGGGCTCCAAGTGTTCAGGTGAAATCGTCGAAGTCGGCGGCCGGGTCCGGGCTTACTACCCGGGCCTGGTACAAAGGCTGGTCGGCTTCTACTAATTGGCCGTCACCGCGGAGGATTTGGTTGGGTGTTTGCGGTTGCACCCGGGCCGGATATTGCTCTTTGAGTTGGGTGCTTTGCCGCTGGCGGGTTTGGGTGGCATCGGCAAAGGAGAAGCCGTCGAGCAGGTGATTGCGCAGGTGGGCCAATTCGGCGGCTACCTGGGGGTTGTCAGTGGCGGCGATATTGTGTTGTTCGAGGGGGTCTTCGAGCAGGTCAAAGGCCAGGTCGGGGACGTCGCTGAAGAGGACGTATTTGTAGCGCGCCGAGCGGGCCAGGCGGAATTCGGTCCCCTGGCCCCAGCGCGGGATCACGGCCTCGGTGACGACTCCCGGGCGGTCCTGGAGTTGGGGGCTGTCATTGCCATTTAAAATCTGGCTCAGATCGACCCCGTCCAGGCCCGGTGGCGGCTTGATGCCGGCCAAACCGCAAAAGGTGGGAAATAGGTCGGCTAAAGAGACGGGGGTATCGACTTGCTGGGCAGGCAGGTCGCCGCGGCGGTGTGCCGGTGTAGAGACGATAAAAGGCACCCGGGCCGAGCTTTCGTGCCAGGTGTTTTTCCACCACAGACCGTGTTCGCCGGCCATTTCGCCGTGATCCGAGGAATAGACAATTACGGTATTGTCGAGCAGGCCGTCGCGTTGCAAAAGGGCGAGGAAATCGCCGAGGATTTCGTCGAGCTGGTCGACGCAGGCAAAATACGCGGCCCGGGCTTTGCGGCCTTCTTCCGCCTCTATTTCTTCGGTGCGGAAGCCCTTTACCGCCCCTTTTGTCATGGGATGCTCAGCCGAATCGCCGCTGCGTCCGGTGCGCGGCGGCGGGGCGCCCTCGGGGTGATAGCGGTCGAGGAAGCGCGACGGTGCGGTGAGGGGGAAATGGGGCCGCGAAAAGGAGGCCATTAGCAACCAGGGTTTATCGGGGTCGGTGTGGCGCTGCTGGCGCAACCAGGCCAGGGATTGGCGGGCGACCATCTGCTCTTGCAACAGGGCTTCGGGCACTTGGCTCAAACCGGCGTCGACGGTGCGCGAGCGCATAGTATCTTCGTCGGTCTGCAAGGGATCTTCCTGATGCGAGCATGGGCCACCGAAGTCGCCGTACGGGCGGTCCTGGAAGCCGGCGTGTTGCAGGGAGCCGCCCAAATGCATTTTGCCTACCGTGCAGGTGGCGTAGCCGTTATCGCCCAAATGCGAGGAGAATGTTGGCAGGTCGGGCGGCAGGATAGAGTTGTTGCTCCAGGCGCCGCAACGGTGCGAGTGGCGGCCGCAGAGCATGGAAATGCGCGAGGGGGTGCACAGGGGCATTTGACAGTAAGCCGCGTCGAAGTGGACGCCTTTATCAATAAGTCCGTCGAGGGTAGGAGTCCGGCAGGGCTCGCCCCCATCCTCGTAGGAGCGGGCGGAGAGAAAGCGGAAGCTGTGCTCGTCGCTGAGGAGGAAAAGGATATTGGGGCGAGTCGTCATGGTTGGGTCCTCGGGGACAGTGGGTGAAGGGAAGGGACAGATCTATGGTAATCCGCTGGATCAGCGGACGAAGGTGGTGCTGGAGGCGCTGAGGCTGGGGTAGGAATCAAGGCTCTACGCGTCCCGATGGGCTTCGTAATAGGCACGCAAGACGGCGTTCATGCGAGCCTGATAGCCCCGCCCCTGGCGCTTGAACCAGTCGACCATCTCCCGGTCAAACTTGGCGGTAACCTGTGTCTTGCGGCGCTCTTGGGGCATCACCACCTGAGCGCTCACCCAAAAGTGGGCATCCAGTTCTGGGATATCCGAGGTATCGATCTGGCTATCGGGCAAGGCGGCCAGCTCTTCAGCGTTCAGTTCTTTTTTGTCGGGCGGCTTCATAGAGCGTTCTCTCCGACCGTTTGGTAGACCGGGCAGAAATGTGTCGAGTGACGCCGACGCGGTCGGTATGGGCGACGGCGACGATTAAGATCCGTTCGATGCGTCCCAGGCTGATGGTGCGCGTTTCGCCGTAGTCTCGGCGGTCATCGACGCGGTCAAGGGTGGGGCCGGCAAAGATTTGCTGAGCGCGCTGGAAACTGATGCCGTGTTTGGCAATATTGGCTTGGTTTTTCTGTTCATCCCATTCGAATGGCATGCCGGCTTTCTCGCTCTAATTGTCATTATAATTATACTTTCTTGAAAGCCATTGACAAATGGCATGCCGGCTTCTTGCTCTGTTTGTCATTAAATTATTTCACCCTCCATCCTTCACCTTATTTTCAGAGGAGCAAAAAAATGGTAATCGTCGATACGCACTGTCACGTTTCACAGGGCTGGTACGAGCCGCTTGAGGGGTTGCTTTATCAGATGGATCACAACAACGTCGAACACGCCCTGTTGGTCCAGATTGGCGGCCAAACGGACAACCGCTATCAGGCTGAATGCGTCCGCCGTTATCCGGATCGTTTGACCTCCATTGTTTTGGTCGATCCTAACAGCCCCACTGTCCTCCAAGATCTTGAGCAGCTCGCCGAGGAGGGAGCAACCGGAGCCAGGCTGCACGCCGGCGACCGCTCACCCGGTGATGACCCTTTGGCCATCTGGCGTAAATCGCAGGCGTTGCAGCTGCAAATAAGCTGTCGAGGTGGCCTAAACGATTTTGCCGCAGACGACTTTGAGCAGCTGGTCCGGGCCCTACCAAACCTAAACATCATCATTGAACATCTTGGGGGTGTCAAAGAAGCAAACAGTCCCGAGCCGCCCTACTCACTGGCGGAAAAGGTTTTTGGGCTGAGCCGCTACAAAAATACCTACATGAAAATCCACGGCCTGGGCGAATTTTGCAGCCGCGCCATGCCGGTCAGCCAACCCTTTCCTTTTAAACAACCCATCCCGCCTTTTTTGGACATGGTCTACAATACCTTTGGCCCAGAGCGTATAATGTGGGGCAGCGACTTTCCTCCTGTGAGTGGCCGCGAAGGGTATAAAAATGCTCTGGAGCTTACCAAAGCGCAGCTATCGGACAAGTCTGACAAAGACCTGGCCCAAATTTTCGGCGGAACGGCTTTGAAACTGTTCCGTTTTAGCTAAACATGAGAGGCCCAAATTGAGGGACAACGAAGAAATGGATGAAGTGCAACAAGAGGCGGTTGGCGGTTTGCTGCCGGCGCGGAGCGGAAGCATACCCAACGCTGCGGCGGAGACCCTTTTGGCAGAGGAGGTTGAGCAGTTCCAGAGCCGTGGCTACACAGTGCTGCGCGAGGTGCTCAGCGCGGGGGAGGTGGCGGCGCTGCGGGAGCGGGTGGATGTGCGGATGGCTGCCAAGCTGGCGGCGCCGCTCGACGAACTGGAGGGGAAGCCCGCCACCGGCGAAGAGCTGGCCGCGGCGGGACGCACCGTCAGCATCGGCGGCCCCGTCGATTCGGCTGCTATCGGCTTCCCAGGGCTTCTGGGGGCGGCGCCGGAGGTGGCCGAGCCGCTAATCAAGCCCTTCCTGCTGAGCCCGCGGCTACTCGACTTGGCAGAGCGCGTCATGGGCCCCTTTGTCCAGGGCGACGGCTTCTACGTGGTTGGCACCCCACCGGCTCAGCTGACCGGCCAGGCGACCGGGCTCGCGTCTCGGCAGGAGCTGCTGGCCGAAGCGGCAGGTTGGCACCGCGACGCGTATAACCATCATGGCTTGTGGCGCAGCAACCCCGGTTATGCCGACGACCTGGCGGACGGGGGGCAGCCGTTTACGCCGCCGCTGGCAGCGCATATGCTTTGCTACCTGCAGGACATGGACGGCCCGGGGGGACCGCTACTCGTAGTCCCGGGCTCGCACCGCTCCGCGTTCGGCGACAAGCCGATCGGCGCCGGGGAGGAAGCGGTGGTGCCGGTGGACGCTAGAGCGGGCGACGTAGTGTTCTTCCACTGCGACATGCTGCACTCCGGCTCGGCCAACCGCGACGACTGCGCCTGGCGCTATATGGTCACCTCATTCGTCGTGCGCGCCGGCCTGCCCCACCGCGACGACTTCACGGCCCCACCGCTGGTCCGGGCATTGGTGGCGGAGGCCAAGGCGCGCGGCGACCGGCGCGTGCTGCGCTTTTTCGCGGCGGACACGGAGGAGGGGGGACCACTGCGTCGCGAGGAGCAGCAGTGGCGCGCCGCTATCGACGAGGAACGGCAGTTGCTGCGCCCCGGGCGCTGACGATCGGCTGGACCAATACTTTTGCACTACGACGGCCGTTAAGTGGATTCTGTCCGTCCAATGCTCCGTCCAAGGTGGTTCAAGCTGTAAAAAACGTAACAAATTAAAAAAAGACTTGTGCATCTTTGATTATTGCCTACATTTAGGCAGCGTATGCTCAATCGTTGAGGATACAGTAACGTTTATTTCTTTATTTTTTTGGTTTAGTTGGCAGTCGTTCTAATCCCTACTAGTAGAATTCCTACCCAAAGGCCCAACGCAGTTCCTGCCTCGAAGCAAACCCTTCCTGATTGAAATTGCGCACCCCCGAGCCTAACGTAGATCCCCTACCGGTCGATTGGAAACGCTCTGTACCAACGGAAACCTGTCATAAGAGGGATAGTAATCATGGGTGACCGTGAAGTCGGAACCGTGAAATGGTTCAATGAGTCCAAAGGCTTTGGTTTTATCGAGCGTGAAAGCGGCGGCGATGTCTTCGTGCACTACAGCGCCATCACGGGCGAAGGTTTTCGCACTCTGGCCGAGGGGCAGCAAGTGGAATTCCGTGTAATTCAGGGCCAGAAAGGGCCGGCGGCCGAGGATGTCAGCGCCGTCTAAGATTGTTTAAGTGTTTTTAAAAGGGGCGATGCGCACAGCGCATCGCCCCTTTTTTGCGTTCTGGCATTGGTCTATACGGGTATAAATACATATGTTTAAAGTCTTACACCAATTATGAAGCACTGATGGCCGGATGTTTAGTGGTATTTTCCCCGGAGAAACAGCCAGAAACATCCGGACAACTTGAACGCAATCTGGTATTACACGGTTAGTGTCAGTTGTGCAATCGTCTATATACGTTAGTCCTTTCGAGGTTGATAACCAGTGGATGCTGAATACAGGGCCCGCCCCGAGTGGGACCAATACTACATGAGCATTGCCATGGCGGTGCGGGCCCGGGCCAATTGTGTAGGCAATCGGGTGGGGGCTATTCTGGTGCTCAATACCCGCATTATTTCCACTGGGTATAACGGCACCCCGCACAATATGGTCAATTGCACCGAAGGCGGTTGCGATCGCTGTGCCAACCGCCACCAATATGAATCGGGTAAGGATTACGATTTGTGCATCTGCGTCCACGCCGAGCAGAATGCCCTATTGTCGGCGGCTCGTTTTGGCATTGCCAGCGAAGGGGCGGTCATGTACTGCACAATGCAGCCCTGCTTCGGCTGTACCAAGGAATTGTTGCAGGCCAAAGTGCAGGGGGTGCGCTATTTGCACCAATGGGCCTATCCCGACCCGGCTATGCAGGCCAATTACGCCCTTTTGCAAAGCCAGTTCGAGGACGGGGTGGAGGCGGTCGAACTCGACGATCCCGACGCCGAATGGGCGGTGTCGAGTCTGCGGCAAAAATGACGGTAGGCGCAAAATGGGCTCCAAGACGGTCGGGAGTTTTAGCTTGACAAGCCTAGGGGCCTATTTTTAGATTGTTTTCACTAAACTTCAGAGATTGTAGCCGGCTTTTGCCGGGCGGCTAGAAGCGGCCTTTTTAACCGGTTTTTTAGCCATTCCCCTGTGGGAGGTCCTCCTTATGAAAATGCGCAAGATTGTCACTGGTTTCGCTCTGGCCTGTATGGCCCTGGCCTACGGCTGCGGCGGTGAGCCGCCGGCCGGTGAAATGGACGCGGCGAACCAGGCCTTGCAGGCGGCCCGGGCGGCCGGGGCTGAGAAATTCGCCTCCAGCCAGCTCAGTGCAGCGCAGCAGGCCAACGCCGATGCCCAAAGCCAATTGGCCACTGAATCCGATAAGTTGTTTAAGGATTTCGAGCCGGTCAAAGCTGCTATCGCCGCTGCCAAGACCAAGGCCGACCAGGCCAAGTCTGCGGCTATGGACGCCAAGAACGCGGCCAAAAACAAGGCCAATGGAGTTATTACCGCGGCCGACGCGGTAGTTAAACAAGCGCAGGCCGCCTTGGATAACGCCCCAGCCGGTAAGGGCACCGAAGCCGATATCGAAGCCTTGCGCGCCGATCTGGGCGCGGCCGACGCCGATTTAAGCGCGGCCCGGGCGGCGGTGACTTCGGAGGATTTCTCCGGAGCCGAAGCTAAAGCCGCCGCTGCCCAGCAGAAGGCGGAAGGTGTTTCCAGCGGCGTCGAAATGGCGGTGCAGAAATACCACGCAATGGTAGAGAAAATGCGTCCCTGGTACGAAAAGATGTAGTATCAGCAAGCAGCACAATGGAACGGCCGGTGAAGAAGCGATTCTTCCCGGCCGTTTTGTGTATACGGGGGTTATTATGCTATTGCTCCTGATGGGACTGGCGCTGGGAACCGTGCCGGCAATGGCCGAAAAAAGCCTTGAGAGCGAGCACCGGCACTTATTGCAGGCCGTGCGCGGGGCTCAGGACGAGGCACCTTATATCGTCATAGATACCCAGCACAATGAATTGCTTTTGCGCCGGGGTGAAACCGTGCTCCACAGGGCCCGGTGCGCCACCGGCAGCGGGCGCAAATTAGAGGGACCCAAACGGCGTCATAACTGGACGTTTGTTACGCCGAAGGGGCGCTTTTCGGTATTGCGCAAAGTCGAGGACCCGCTGTGGATTAAGCCCGAGTGGGCCTTTATCGAGGCGGGGGAGGATATTCCCTTTTTGCCCGAGGACCGGCGGCGCTTCCAATACGGGGTGCTGGGCGAGTTCGCCCTGTATTTCGCCCGCGATTATATGATCCACGGCACGCTCTACGAAGTTAATCTGGGCAAGAGTATCACCCACGGCTGCGTGCGGCTGGGCGCGGAGGATCTGCGCTATCTGTATAAGCAGGTGGAGGTGGGATATCAGGTATACATTTATTAAAAAGTGGACGCTACTGGTCCTCCTGTGCACAGCAGGGGGGGAGCCCGTCGAGGGGCGGGACTTAGAGCGGATAAACCAGGCCCTGGGGCACTGGCTGGAGTTAATCGAGAGCGAGCAGCCTTATTTGCTTATCGATCGGGCGGCCGGCCAAGTGCGTCTGCAGCACGGGCGGGCGCTATTGCGTGTCTGTCGGGTCGCTGCCGACGATTTGGGCGTGGCTCCGGTGTTGCGGGACCAAATCGATTCGCGCCTGCGGGGCTACCGACCCAGCGGGCCCGGGGCGCAACGAATAACCGGGGCTTTCGATTGGGAGCAACATTTGGTCGACCAGGCTACCGCGGTCAGTGCGCTATATGCCTCATCGGGGCTATTGCTCTACGGCGCCGCGGTCTGGGAGTCTGTCGCGGGCCCCAAAGTGCGCCTTGAAAGCGCGGATATCAAAGCGCTGTACAATGCCTGTGGGGTGGGGATCGAAGTGGTGATTTTGCCGCCGCAGTGGAACGAGGAATAAGACCATGACAGCAAGTGTCCTGGCTGCCGGTGCGGCCAGCGTGGATATCACCCCGCCGCTGGGAATCCATATGGGCGGGTACTGGGGACGCCAATCGGGGGCGGTGGAGATCGGCGACGCCTTGCAGGTAAAAGCCTTGGTGGTTGGGCAGGACGGCGCCGAAGTGGCGCTGTTGGCCTTTGATCTGGTGGCCCTCGACGCGGCGACCACGGCGCGTATACGGGGCCGCATTGAGCGGGCCTGCGGGATATCCGCTACTGGGATCATGCTGTGTTGCTCGCATACCCATGCCGGGCCTTTGACAGTAGCCTTTCGCGGCATGGGCGATATCGACCTGGCTTATCTGGAAAAGGTGGAAGAATGCGCCGTCAAGGCGGTGCAAGCGGCGCAGAGCGTTATGCAGCCGGTGCGGTTGGCCTATGCCCTGCCGACGGTGCAAATTGGCCACAACCGGCGTCAGACCCAGGGGCCGGGGACCCAAATTGGGTACAATCCCGAGGGGCCAGTGGTCCCCTACGCCCATGTCGTGCGTCTGGAGGGGGATACCGGCTTGGTGGCGACGCTTTTTAGCCATGCCTGCCATCCGGTGGTATTGGGATCGGCCAACCACGCCATCAGCGCCGAATTTTGCGGCGTCGCTGCCTCGGTTATAGAGGCCCAAAGCGGTGCTCCGGCGCTATTTGTCAACGGCGCTTGCGGCGATATTAACCCCCGGGTCCACGGCGGCGATTTTGCCGCAGTAGAGGCGTTGGGGCAAGAATTGGCTGGGGCTGTGCTGAAAGGGCTGGAAGAGGCCCGGCCGGTGCCCGGAGCAGGAGTGGGGCAGGCGGTCGTGGGGGCGCAATTGCCCTTGTTGGACCCGCCGCCGCGCTTTCAATTGGAGGCCGAGAAATGGGTGTTGCAGCTCAAGGGCGAAGTCAAAGCTATTGCGCGGGGGGGCGGCGACGAGTGGGCCCGCAAAGTGCCCCAGGCGCAGCTCGAATGGACCCGGGCCATGCTCGAGTTGGCCCGGAACGGGGTGCAGAACCAGATACAGGCTTTTGAAGTGCAGGGTTTGCGCTTGGGCGGGGTCCGGCTGGTGGGTATGGAGGGCGAAATTTTTTCCCGCTACCAGCTCGATTTGGAAAACCAAGTCCAGGAGCCGGTTATATTGTGTGGGTACGCCAACGGCTGCATCGGTTACGTGCCCACGGCCAATGAATACGAGCGCGGCGGCTACGAAGTCGATGCCGCCTATAAAGTCTATCCCAGCGTGCAGATGATAGCCCCTTCCAGCGAGGCGATTATCCGGGCGGCAAGCGCCCAGGTACTGGAGACGCTGGGGACGGGAAGGTAGCCATGGATAAAGATCAATTGAACGAGGAATTGCAGGCCCTGTACGAGGAGGTACCGGCCACCCGCTGCGCCCAATCGGGCGAGTGTTGCGTGCTGACTGCGGATGAATACGACGGCAATTACGCCACCATGTTTCCCCTGTGGCTACCCGAATACCTCAATATTGTCGCCTATGTGAAAGAGAAATTCAGCCCCGAACGGCAGGCGTCATTGCTCAATTCTACTGAAGAGCGTCCGCGCCAATGCCCCTTTTTGGGAGAGGACCACGGTTGCACTATCTATCCGGTCAGGCCGCTCATCTGTCGCACCTATGCGGTGATGGATCACGATAGCATTGGCGAACAGGCGCAACAGAATATGGGGACTGTGCCGCAGGATTGGATCGACGGCTTTGTCCTGCGCGAGAGCAATATGGTCTGCCCCAGGGTCACTGTCACCGAGCCGGAAAAACTGGAGCGGCATGCCCGCAATCTCATTGCGTCGGCCTACGAACAGGCCCTGACCAGCTTGTGCGATCAGGTGGAATTGGGCGATGCCCGGCGCAAAAGCTTGTTCCAGCGGCTCAGCGGCCGCACCGACTGGCCCCAGCGTTGGAGTTGGGGCGGTTTCAATTCGGTGCACTCGACACCGCTGAAATGGCTGCGGACCCGCTTTTCCAAATACTGGCGGCGGGCCGAATTGCCCGATATGGGGTAAGCGGTGGGCGTTTCGGACGCCGTTTGCAGAGGGGTGATTGGGCGTCAAGTAGAAATCCGATCTGGTCCATTAAGTCTTGAGGAGGCTCTATGAAAACCTATCGCGTCGCCATTTTAGGGTGCAGAGGTCGCGGCGGGGCCGCCGCCCGCGCCTACTTTCAGCACCCGCGCACCCAATTGGTCGGCCTGTGCGATCTGCTGCCCGAGCGGTTGGAGGCCCTCGGGGCGGAAGTCGAGGTTGCAGAGGACGCCCGCTATACCGACCTCGATGCCATGATTGGGGAAACCCAGCCCGATATTGTCGCCATTCCCACTGGCACCGAATTCCACTACGACTTGTCGATGCGGGTCTTGGCCCACGGGGTCCATATAGACGTTGAAAAACCGCTTTGCACCGCCCTTGACGAGGCCGACCGGGTCATTGCCCGGGCCGGGGAACAGGGCGTCCAGATCGCCGTCCACCACCAGGGCCGTACCGGTGGTGCCATGGAAGCGGTGGCTCGGGCCCTGGAGGAAGGGCGCATTGGTCAGGTGCGCTATTTAAGCGGTAGCGGCAAAGGCTATTACGGCGGCTACGGCCTGATGAATATCGGCACCCATATGCTCAATAATATGCTGCGGGTGGCCGGGCCGGTGCGCAGCGTGGCGGCCACCTTGCTAACCGACGGGCGGCCGGTCGAGCCCGGGGACGTGTTACCCTCGCCCTCGGGCATGGGCTACATCGCCGGCGAGCATATCACCGCCTCGCTCGATTTTGCCGACGGCTGCACTGGGACGTTGTTGCAGCATCGCTTTCCCCAAATGGATACCACCGCCTACGGCCTGGAAATAATCGGCACCGAGGGGCGGTTGTGGTGGCGCAGCGGTGGGGCCTGGTATTTGCCCGCCGCCCATTTTGCTCCTGGGGAAGAGGCTCAGTGGGAGCCCCTGGAAATGGTGCACCCTGATTCCTGGGATCCGGCCGGGCCCGCCGCCGAGGCCGACTTTGGCTTTGTCGACGAATATGTCCGTGCCCTGGACCAGGGGCGGGCGCACCAGTGCAACGGCGCCGAGGGCAGGCATATTATGGAAATTATGATGGCCATTTTCGAGTCGGGGGCCTACGGCCGCCGGGTCTATTTGCCGCAGGCAGAGCGCGGGCATCCGCTGTTGCGTTGGCGGCAAGAGGCCGGGTTAGGGGTGCCCGCAGAGATGCCCAGGGCCTACGGGGAATGGTTGCAGGCCGAGGATGGGCGGTTGGGGCGTTAGAAGTGAAATTAACCAAGGGAATCTGCACAGAGATTATGTAATACACTGAGCTGATATAACGCCATCGGGCACACCATTCTCTGTTACCGGCTATTCGGCCGGTCATTGAAAGATCAGTGTGTCCGGTGGCGTTTCTGTGTACTGGTGCAAATGGTAAGGCTATTTCTGCTCCTATTGGACGAAATCACAGACGAGAAAGAAGACATGCAAAATAACGTCCACAAGTACTATATAGCCAGCTTCTGTTGGCAATTCTGTTTGATACTGGCGATCAGCCTGCTCTACTATCGGGATCTGGGCCTATCCTATACCCAGATCGGTTTTCTCTGGATCGCCATGGGAATGGCTTCGATTCTGGTCGAGATTCCGGCGGGTGTATTCTGTGATTTTTTTGGCCGCAAACGCACCGTCGCCATCGGCTCTCTCCTCACTGCCGCGGCGTTATTGCTCATTGGAATCAGCCACAGCTACTGGATGGTTATGGTGGGCTGCGCTGTATGGGGCGCGTCCGGGGCGTTCATGTCCGGGGCCGTCGACGCATTGATCTACGACTCCCTGAAAGCTATCGGCAATGAGGCGGGCTTTCTCAAGATCAGGAGCCGGCTGTCGGTGGTCCAGGCGGTCGCGATGATGTCTGGGTCAATTCTGGGCGGCTACTTGTATCAATTCGATAGGCAGTGGCCGTGGTTGGCGTTTTCATTGGCGCAATTGATGGCGGCGGGCTGCGTGGCCCTTATGAAGGAGCCCTATAGCGCTGAAAAATCATCCGGATTCCACAGCCAGTTGCATCACATTAAAGAGGCATGCTCCTTCGCATGGAGAACGACATCGGTCCGCTGGCTGATACTTTTCGCCTCGTTGGTATTTTTGCCCACTTTCGCTTTTATGAATCTGGTACGCCAGCCCTATCTGGTCGAGATTGGTTATAAGGTCGTCGATTTGGGCTATATCTTTGCGTTGGTGGCCTGTATCAGTGGTTTCGGCGGCGCGCTCTCGGCCAGGGTCGAGGGGCTATTGGGGCCAGCAAAGTCGCTGGTGTTAATGCTCGTCGGCCCGCTGGTATTATACGCGGCAAGCGGCCTTATCCGCGACGGGATTGGCTTAATCACCGTGGTGCTGCTCTATTGTTGTTTCAACTTCCAAGACGCGGTTATCAGTGCCTATCTCAACCGCAATATCGAATCGGGCAGCAGGGCGACCGTGCTTTCGCTGCAGTCTTTCGTCGTGAGAATCGTCCAACTCAGCTTTATCGCACTGGCCGGCGATATTATCGATCGCTTCTCTATCAGCGTATTTCTGTTCTGTTTAAGTGGTTTCCTCTGCGCCGTCTCGATTCCCCTAGTGCTGCTCCGAGGTTATTGGCGGCCTTCTATCTAGGCGCTGGCCCTGGCCCCGGCGGCAACGCCGGTCAAGGCCTGGTCCAGATCGGCGGCTGTTAGATCGGGCCAATAGACCGGGGTGATATGCAGCCAGGCATGGATGCATTGCCAGGGCAGGAAATTACTCAGGCGATAATCGCCGCCTGTGCGCACCACTAGATCGAGGTCGGGCAGGCCGGCGGTGAACAAATGCGTTTCGATCAGCTCTTCGGTAATGGCTTGGGGCGGAGTGCCCAAAGCGGCCAGGCGGCGCATTACGTGCACCAGCTCGTGGCGGCCGCCGTGGTTGAAGACCAGGTTGAAGGTATAGGGGCTGTTGGCCGCCGTTTTCGCCATGCCTTTGTCGAGGACGCGCAATACCCGGGGGGCCAGACCGTGGCGGCTGCCGCTGTGGACAAAGCGGATGCCCTGCTGGTGCAATTGGTCAATCAATTGGGCGCCCCAGCGGCACAACAGGTGCATGATATAGTCTAGCTCAATCGCCGGCCGGCGGTGTTTGTTTTCTATCGACAGAGCGTAGGCCGAAACCACTTCAATGCCGCTGCTAAAACAGTGGTCGAGGACGGGGCGCAAATTGTCAAAACCGGCCCGGTGGCCGCGGTTGGCCGACAGGCCGCGGTGTTGGGCCCAGCGCCGGTTGCCGTCCATGATCAGGCCGATATGGCGGGGGGTGGGCATAGGCTAAGCGGTGGCCTCCGGCTTGGCCTTGGGGGCCAAGACGGTGTCCCAGTCGATGCGGCCGGTGAATTGCATGGCGGCGAACAGAGTGATAATGCACAACAGGGTGATGGCCAGACCGGTATAGCCGGAAAAAAAGAAGGTGTAGGAGAAGAGCACCAGGTAGACGAATTGGCCCAGGCCAATCTCGACAAAGGCCAGTCGCGATCCCAGCACCAGCCGTATATACGAGGTGACCAGGGCAATGGAGACCAGCGAGGCCAGGGCAAAGGCGTAGTGGATGATCAGGTGGTCGACCAGGTAGGCCAATAACAGGTGAAAACTGAAGAAGGCGGCGCCGACAAAGAAATAGTGCATCGGGTGCAATTCAATGCCGCGCACAGTGGTAAAAATGAACAGCAGGAAAAAAAACAGGAACAGCGAAATGGGGGCGGCGTAGACCACCTGGTTGACCCAGGGGCCCGGATTTAAGCGGGCCGGCATGACCATGCCCAGATCGACGCCGGTGAGGAGCTGGTCGTAGTGCCAGTGCAGTTTACTGGTTTGGCCGACGAGGGTCATGGTGGTGGGGGACATGCTGTCGGGGGGGAAGTCGATGGCGGCGAAATCGGTGTGCAGCACCAGGTCGAAATCTGCTACCTGGCTGACCCGGTCGCCAAAGCTGTAGCGCCACTGGTCCAGGCCCTGCGAGCGGTAGGAGATATTGACCGGCATTTCGCCGCCGGCGGGCAGGTCCATCCTTTGCCGCAAAGTACCCGAGTGGATGGGCAGATTGTCTACGGGGCGGCCATCGACGGTGAGGGTGAAATCGTCGTAGACGGCGTTGCTGGCCGGCAGCGGCATGTCGAAGTACAACGGCCGATCCTGGTCGGTGGGATTGGCCACGGTGTACGAGGCGGAAAAGTCCACCTGGTAGGTAGAATACCACAAGAGCCCTTTGCGCCGGTGGGCCAGATTGAGATCGACTTCAATACGGCTGGCCGCCAGATCGATATAGTGTTTGACCTCGGAGGTGCGCGAGACGGTTTCGCCTTTGTCGTTGGTCTCGATATGGACGACGCGCTCTAACCAGTAGATTTGCGGGGCTTGCTGGGTCTGGGCTGTGCCCCAGAGTTGGCCGACGGCGCTTTTCAATTTGTCGTCTTGGTCCTGGGTGCGAAAGTGGACGGTGGCCCCCAGGATGAGCCAGGCAATGGTGATGCAGCTGTAGATGAAGCCGATGGCGGCAATGCGACGGACCATGAATTCTCCTGTTTTGTAAAAGAACTTTGTAATATAAAGTAGATGGACAAAAAAATATCAACCCGAGCGCATGGCCTGGACCAGGGCTTCCATATGGTCGAGGTAGTTTTCCAGGGCCTGGCGGCCTTTAGCGGTGAGGGCGTATTGGGTGCGGGGGAGGCGGCCGACAAAGGATTTATGACACTGGATATAGTCGGCGTCTTCGAGCTTGCGGGCGTGCACGGATAGATTGCCGTCGCTGGTGTCGAGAATTTCCTTGAGCTCGGTGAAGGTGAGGTTGGGCTTGGCGGCCAGAGCACTGACCAGCCCCAGACGGATGCGCTCGTGGATGAGTCGGTCGAGGCGCTCGGCGCCCTGTTTGGAGCCCAGACCGCGGATAAGGGGCATTAAATCGCCCGTATTGGCCAGAGGTTGGTCAGCCACCGTAGCGCCTCGCAATGACTAGACCAAAGCCGATATTGAGGCCGCCAAAGCCGATGGCCATCAATAGATTGCTCCAGGTGGCAGGGGCGACAAAAGCGAGCCCGCCCAGGGCCATAAAAGCCAGGCCCATAATTAGTACCACACGCACTGAAAAAGCACCGCCGGTGACCACGCCCGTACCGTAGAGCAAAAGCCATAAGCCCGGTAGCAGATCGGGATGGAGTGGGTAGAGGACGGGGGTCAGAAGGGCGCCGGCGGCCAGGGGTGGGCATAGGTTACCGAGGAATTTAGCGCCGGTGCCGTTCCACAGCGACAGACCGGCCAGGCGGGCTTTGCGCTGCATGGTATACAGACCGCAAGCCAGGGCCAAAAGGGCGCCTGCCAGCCATACGGCCAGCCAGGCTCTGGGCTCGGTTTGCAGGTGGGCGACCGCGGCGGTAGCCAGGGCAATGGCGCCCATAATCAGGTGGCCCCGTCCGGAAACGGCGGTGAAGGCGGTGGCCCGTTCCATCGTGTCGCGGATAAAACGCAAATTATCGACGGCGCGGTCCTGCAGTGATAAACGTCAAGTATTTTTCCCGGATAGCGACAATTAAAATGCCCGGATTAAGGGGTTTGTTTGGTTGAGGAGGTTGTTTTCATCGACGCGGTTTTTTTCTGTTGGGATTGTTCGAGCCGATAACTGGGTAGGTTCATCTCCAAAATGACGCAATGATGGATCAGTCGGTCGATGGCGGCGGCCGTAGTCATGGGATCTTTGAAGATGGTGTCCCATTGCGAAAAGGGTAAATTGCTGGTGATCAGGACACTGCCCCGCTCGTAGCGATGGGCCAGCAAAGCAAACAGGACCTCCATTTCCTCGCGGCTGTGTTGGACGTAGCCGATATCGTCGAGGATGAGGCCGTCATATTTGCTCCAGCGTTTCAACAGCCGCGGCAGGGTTAGCTCACGCTTGGCCAGCAGTAATTCTTGCACCAACAGGTTACAGGGCATGAAGAGGATCTGTCGACCCTGGTGGATCAATTCTTGGGCCAGGGCACAGAGGACATGGGTTTTGCCCGAGCCCGGATTGCCAAAGGCCAATACGTTTTCGCCCCGGTCCAAAAACGAGCCCTCCAGCAAGGTGGTCAGCTGGGCCTTGAGTTTTTTGGGCAGTCGAGTCCGCTCCAAGGTCTGCAAGTTTTTTTCCAGCGGTAGTTTGGATTGCCGCAGGTAACGCTGGATGCGATGGTGGCGTCGGGTCTCGCTTTCGCGCCGGATCACTTCCAACAGGTAGCTTTCGTAGGCCAAGTCTTCCTGTCGAGCCTGGTCGGCCGTCTCCCCGTAGCAGGCCCGCACGGTGGGCAGCCGCAAGGTTTTGAGCAGGTCGGTCAATTCGGTTTTCAACGGCGTCGATAGGCTCATGCCTCCACCTCCAGCAGACCGTCATAAACGGTCAGATCCACGGGGGCAATCACGATCGGAGGGGGCGTTAAGGATGGGACCGAAGCGGTGAGTTGGGCCTCAATGGTGGCCTCGGTAAACCGCTGAGCATGCCCCAATACGGCTTCGAGGGCTTGCTCGACCGGGGTTTCCCCGTGGTGCACGGCCAGGTGGAGGATCGATAGATACGCCTGATCGGCCTGGCGAGGAGGATGGTCGCGGCGCAAGGCATCGTAGGCCATGCGAAATCGACTGGAGGGAAACAAGGCGGCCCGGTAACGATAGTTTTCGAAGGCGCCCGGTTTGCGCACCAGCCCGTCAATCAGATGCCGGTATTGGATCAGCGCTTGGCCCTGCCCCCGCAGCCGAGGCATCGTCTCGATCCGCCGACGGGTATACCAGATTTCCACGTGCTCAGCATGGAGGTGGACCTCGACGGTTTCGCCGATGAGGCGACTGTCCACCGAGTAGACATTGCGGCTGACCCGGATGGTCGAGGAGGGGCCGACCTTGACCTGCCAGCGTTTGCTGGAGTCCAAGCGCTGGGCCGGCAAGGGGCGCAACTGCGCCCGCTCTTCGGTCAGGCGCGCCTGCCGGGGCGCATTGAGCTGGGCAAATACTTGGCGTAGAAACGTGGCATAGGCGGCCCGATCCTCAAAATCGCGGTGGCCCCTCAGCAACAACGACTGCTCAAGGGCTTGTTTCAAGCGATAATGCCGCTGCTCGACATCGCCATTTTCATGCGGACTGGCTGCCTGGATCAACCGGCCCTCCAGGCCATAGTGCCGCAACAGGGCCGCATAGCGGGCGGTAAAGATCCGCTGGCGCGGTTGGGGCGGCGTAGCCGCGGTCAGTCGGTCCGTCTGATGCTGGTGTGGCACCCCACCCAACGCCCATAAGGCCTGCTGCAACCCCGTGCTGAGACTCTCGAAGCTCTCCGAAAAACAGATCATGCCTGTTTCCCAATTGGAATAGGGCAGCACAAAATGATACAGCAGATGCTCAAAGGGCTGACCGGCCAAGGTAATGCTCAACGAGCTCATATGGGTGAAATCCGACTGAGCCAATTGACCCGGCCTATGGACCTGGGGGAAAAATACCTCTTTGGGCGGGCCCTGGGTGGCGCGCCAGACTTTGATCCGGCGCTGCAGCGTGCGCAGTTGCCCCTCGCTAAAGTGTCCAGGATACTGCCGTTGCAGCTGGGTAAAGAGGGTTTTGGCCTGCAGCCCGGGATTGACCGCCAGAGCGGCGGCCACCTCATCCCATACCTGGGCAAACGGGTCGGGCCGGGTCCGCCAGGTGTGCGGGCGTCGGGCTTGGCTGGGTACTTGGCCACTATCTCGATACTTACGGGCGGTTTTCTCGTCCATCCCGGCTTGCGCGGCCGCCACACCCAAGGGCCGCTGCTGGCTCAGTTGTTTCATCAGTCGTCTCACTTGTTGATCCGTAACCATCCAGACCTCCTTGAAAGGATCTCTGGCTAGGATACGGAGGGGCGATGAAACCGGGAATTCTAATGGTCGTCAGCTGGATTTATAAATGTCGTTAATCACCTGCAGGGCAGGTTGGGTGGGGGATCGTTCGAGCATAGGGATTGGAATAGGGGTGGGCAGTGACTGTTGGTATGCGATGAATAAGGGCGGATGAATCTGTTTTGTCAAGAACTTTATTTTGCAAAGTAAGATTTAATCATTCGCCGCTTTCTCTGGTCCGTTCAGGTTGGGACCAGTTCGCAGGTGCGCCCAAAAACCTGTTGTGCTTCCAACGCGGTGGTGGCGCGGCCATCGGCCACTAAGGCCAGGCTGCGCAGGCCCAGGAAGGACTCATCGAGGGGCGTCGCCGTCCAGGTGGGGTAGCCCGAGCGCTGGGCGAATAGTTGGTGCAGGTGCGGCATATTCTGGGCAATACCGCCGCTCAGGATTAGGCGTTCGGCTTGGCGTTTGGGGTCTAGGGCGGCCATAATGGGCATATACTGCTCGATAAAGGCGGACAGCAGCGAGGCCAGATAGTTGTCCAGAGTCAGGTCGCCTTCGTGGATATGGCCGATGCGGCCTCCATCGCGATAGCTGCGGGCGCTTTGGAAAAGACTCAAGTCAAAATCCAGCGGTGCTTGCTGCAACGCGGTTTCGTCGAGTTGGGCCAGGCGCTGCCAGAAGTCGGGGGGCGTGCCGGCGGTGGCGGCTATTTCTTCGAGGAAGCCGATAAAGGACGCCAGGGCTCGGCCCGCCGGTATTTGCGTGGCGGTCTGCAGGGAGTGGTTGTCGAAATAAGGTCTTAGCTCCCAGTCATCACCCGGCGCCTCGCCGTTGATAAGGGCCAGCTGCGAGCCAGTGCCCAGGTTGATGGAGAGGGTGCGGCGCGGTACATTACAGGCGCCTAAAACGGCACATTGGTGGTCGCCCACACCGGTGTACAGAGGGATTCGGGCGCCGTCCTTGTGCCAGTATCCCGATACGGTCTGGGCCGGAGCCAGATCGTTGAAGCGGCAGCTGGGTCCGCCGAATTGGCGCACCAATTCGACCAGCTCGGGAGCCAGGCTTTGGGTGTGGATATGGCAAAAGGCCATCCCGGCCAGCATGGTGGCGTGCATGGTATGGCGCGAATCGCCGCTGCAACGGGCCAGCCAGTCGGGCAGCGATACGACCTGGACGACGGCGGGCAACTGCTGGCTGCGGGCCAGGTGGATCAGGTTGACCAGGGGGAAACCGGGGCGCGGGGCTAGGCTGGTAAGGCGGCGGCATAGCTCGGCCTGGCGCGATACCAAGTCGAAGGTGGTTTCGCCGTTAATGGGTTGCAACGAACGCTCGTCTTTCCAGCTGATATAATCGGTCAGGGGTGCATTGCTTTCGTCGAGGAGGGCAAAACCGAGCATTTCGCTACATACGATAATGCCGCTAAAGGGACCGATCTGGTCGTGGTAAAAAGTGCAAATCTCGTCGAAGCGGCGGGCTATGGCCGGCAGGGGGATTTGGCATTGGCCGGGAGTAGATGCGCTATTGGGCAAGGCAGGATAGCGGCGCACCTGGGCAAAGCGACCGCTGTCGAGGTCGACCAGGGCCGCCTTGGTGCTGGTGGTGCCGAAATCGATCAGGAGATAGGATGTCATCGTCGCTTGACAAGGGCTTAGAGGCTGGGCAGAACGGGTTTATAGTATAGGCCTTGCAGCGAGGGGGCCCAATAAGGAGCAAGGGAAAAGGAATGGACGGAACTAAGGCGTTTCCAATAAAAAAGTCGTTCCATAGGGGCGGTTGGGTTATCTTGGGTTCCCCCAACCAGGAGAATCGCCCATGGGACTGAGTGAAGCCGAGAAAGTTACCTATATCGAAACGGCACAGGTGCTCAAAGGCAGCGACCGTCGGCAGTTTATGGCCCGGGTGGTCAAGAGTCTGGGTCCGGGAGGGCAGCGTCGGGCCGAAGCGGTGCTGGGTTGGAATCGCCAGACCATCCGCAAAGGGATGCACGAATTGGAGAGCGGCCTTCGGTGCGTGGACGCCTATTGGGCCCGAGGACGCAAACCGGCCGAAGCCCATCTGCCCCACCTGCTGGAAGATATTCAAGCGATTGCGGGGGGGCAAAGCCAAACCGATCCGACCTTTGAGA
>WLWD01000372.1_pt1 | contig 49763 bp, 22 predicted proteins | sample 6712731 | NCBI WGS metagenome assembly WLWD01 (sample SAMN12718690, study PRJNA576275) | sponge metagenome | isolation source: marine sponge | host: Mycale hentscheli | place: New Zealand: South Island, Marlborough, Capsize Point | collected 2014-11-01
TTTGACACTCAAAAGATACCAATTTATTGTAGCTGTCGACAGCCTGAAAAAGGTCGTAGTATGGTATGCTGTGATGAATGTGGAGAGTGATACCACAGGGAATGTAGCAGAATAAGTAATAAAGATTGGAATAGCAAGAAGAAACCCTGGGTGTGCCCAAAATGCAAGAACTGAATGATTTACTACAGATCACTTTTACAATTTAAAATTGCACTTTGGTATCATTATACTCAATAATTTTTTATGTAACTACAAATGAAATGTTTAATATTACTAATAATTTTCTGGTTAGCTGCCTGGTCACAGTTACTAAGAAGAAAGTACCGTACATCTTACATCTGGTGAACCAGTAATCTCACTAATGTATCTTATACTTAACACCTTAACCTTGTCACCACTGCCAGTAATTGGTCAAGTGGTTTTCCAAGATGGGGGGGGGGAGGTGAGCAAGAATGACATACCCTAAGCATTACTGGCACCAGCATCTCATAATAAGCTTTAAACAGGACGTACTTGAGATTACATGGAGTTCTTGTTAAGTGGCACCATCAGGCAATGCCCTGGATCTATTTACTTTAGTCTACTTGGACCATGCTTAGTCAGCAACTACCCCCAAAACTTAACAATTGTGGGTTCATTGGTGCGCTTAAGCCCCTCCATTGCAACAAGGTCATGATCCAAAGAGGAAACATAGCACCTCACACACACATGCACACACACACACATACACACACACATACACACATACACACACACACACACACACACACACTTTTTTTGTTAACTCTTCATTATTAACCTATGAGGGTCAGTGGCGTAGCTGAGGGGGGCCTGGAGGGCCTTGGCCTTCCCATCAAAAATATTTTATCAATTAGTCATAAATTCAATTTAAACTTGGTTCATACATTTATAGGTCACAAAACTAGAACCCTCCAGCAGTTTCTCTCCAGCTACGCCACTGATGAGAGGTGAGAGTGTTCCAGGATCATATTGTCCAATGGCTTGACAATAGCCATGCACAATCACCTGGACTCACACAAAGTTGATATACACATAATAATAATAATAATAATAATAATAATAATAATAATAATAATAATAATAATAATAATAATAATAATAATAATAATAATAATAATAATAACAATAACAATAATAATAATAACAATAATAACAATAACAATAATAACAATAATAATAATAATAACAATAATAATAATAATAATAACAATAATAATAATAATAATAACAATAATAATAATATGGGGGAGGAGGTGGGGGGTTGGAGGTGAGTGGGAATAAAGTATCGAGAATAGAAAGAAGGAGAATAGAAGGAAGGAAAAGAGAGAGGGGAAAGAGGGGAATAGGTAATACTTTGAAAGAATAATTGATTCTTTGGCTATATTTACACGCACGCATGCATGCACACACGCACGCACGCAGCATGCATGCACGCATGCGCAAACACACACCCATACACACATGTAGTCCAGTAATGGTAACTGGTGCAAGTACAGAATTTCTTAATTCAATAGGTGGCATTTCTATTCATAGATACCTTTTTTCAGTTTTCATAGCGCATATTTGAAATCTAATAACTTGAACAAGATAACATATCATCCTGCATCATTAGCTAAATTAACAAGCTGACAATTCTAGATGGTAAATCAAACTAAAAGATAACTATTTAGGACAACAAGTAGCAAATACTGAGCAAGCATATCATTACTTATAGTGATTTATGTTTCATATCATTTAAGCATTGCTTTAAGTCTGATGAATTTTAAATTAAAAACCTGATTTTTGACTAATATAAATACACCCTAAAAATCATATTTATATGAATGCATACCTTTATTCCAGGTTTATCTTTCTAGTATTCAAACAAAAAGATAAGACGAGTATTAGTTCTCTGTATGTACATAAGTGGTAACTTCTAAAGGAATAGTAATAGCAGAAAATGAAGATGGCAACGTCAACAATAAAAGCAGTCGTTTAAGATCTAAATTGCTTAGATTAAATCTCTGACACGTCAACATTATACTAGATAGTTAAAAAATAAATAGTAAAACATCTACAAATTTTATTTCCACTAAATTACTCTTGTAACAGCCCCAATATTTCCGTAAGTGTTTACAAGTGAGTGCATTGGTTCCTGTGGCTATACAGTCCTCATGCTAGTTATGCCTGTGATGCTTGTTCTTTTGTTGTTGGCTTCTGCACAATCCAACTATAGTGAGGTAGCTGAGCCATGTGGTTAACCACGCACCCTTTATGTACATAATTGCTGCACCGAATGAATATAATTATGAGACAAGTTTTAAATGCAGTATATTCTAAATACAAAACCTGATCTTTTTTAATTCAAAATAAACAAGAGCAAATGAAGCAACTGAGAATTGACAATGATATTACGTGCATTCTCTAATTGCCTTTTATAATGAATAGTTCTAAAGGAATTCTAACATGTTAATTAACCATGTCTTCACACAATGTGGCAAGCAGATCATTTGATTAGTGAATGCTCCATGTAGCACGTGTGTAGCGAGTAAAATCTATTGAAATCATATTAGAAATGATTAATAAAAATATTTTGAAAATATTTGAAGTGCTCGTAAAGTAGTTCTCTTATTAATGTACTCTGACTCAAGTATTGTACATAGCATGAGTCAGAGTATAAAATGGGAGCCGAAGGCAAATGAAAATATCATGTGAAAGTGATTTAGACTTTTTCTCAAACAGTCAGAGTACATTTTTCAATTCATTTTACTCGCTATGTACGCACTGCTTGGAGGCAATAAATAGCATAAAATACGGGAGAATATGTAATAGCTAAACCATTGGTTTGAGGAGTTATCCAGCGATAATTCTGAGAGTTGCCATGGTTTAACTATTTTATACCATAGCTACCATTTCTGACAGATAAAAATACTAATCAATGACAGAAGCTATTTAAGCGAGGCTTGCAACTATCGACTAAAAGTGTATTTACCTTGGTGAACAACATTCTATTTCCATAGCCTTTAGACAAGAATAGTAGTTATAGAGCTGATACATCCAGTGAGGTTCGGCGATAGCATTTATAAAACCTTTTAAGCCTAACTAGGTCCCCTTTTAGCCGCCTTTAGATAAAAATAGTGGCAACTGAGCAGATTTGTTCAGCGAGGCTAACTCAGGAATAGTTTCTACAAGATCACTTACATTTTGTTGTATTCAACTTCATTATTATGTCAAATAATGCTTCTGTGTTGTATATATAATTTAAGCACTTGACTTGTGTACATACATTATCCCTTTCAAACTGAAGATTACTTAAATAATTCGGTCATTATTGTTGGCTGAAATTTTTTTTATTATATTGCTAATTTCTAGGAAATATCAGCCAAATTTTATCATCTTCTGAGATGTTTACCCCTAAAAAAAAACTTGTGCAAGAGGCTGAAACATTTTTGGGTATATTTAGCTAATAACAGTAACTAATTAAAAAAGCAGTCATTGTAGTAAGGGAATAGTAGCAATTAGGTTTGCAAAAAGGTTTAATGAACAGAAAGGCAATATTATAGCTACACTACATTATGTAATTGCAGTGGAGAATCTAAATTAGTTTAGTCACTACATTGTCATCATTATTCAGCCCAACCAAAAACGTGAAAAAGGTATTTCAACTTTCACGGAGTAAGCAAATATGGACATGCTTGATAAAAGTATGCAATCACTACAGTATAATCTAATTACTGCATAGCTATGTATCACAATTTAAAAGTTATCAAAGGTCATATCACAGTTTTTTCAAATTCAAAAATCATCATTTTTTTATAACTTCAAAGTTTCGTACTAGTAGGATAAAAGCAGACAAATATTGCATGTATCCATGCCATACCATAAATGAAGCCATAAACATAAGAGGCATAATTGAAAAGAAAAAAAAGAGCAAAACCTCACATTTTAGGAGATATATAGCTAACAGGTAGAAAAACATTTTAGAAGCACGAGAACAACACACACACACACACACACACACACACACACACACACACACACACATACACACATACACACAATAAGAAGCAAATTTTGAACATATGTATAGGAAAAAATATCATGATATTTTCTATTATAATACTGAACAGGTCCTGATAACTGCTGCTACATAGAAAATGCACTAAACTAAACAGGATGAGGCCTAGGGTAATATTTTCCCATATCACCTGTGTTCACAGTTATCACGTTGGGTTATTACGTCCCTCCAGGTTACAAATTTGTTTATGGTGTTTACAATGCCATAGCTATGGCATCAACACATGAGCAGTACATAATAAATTTATTTAATTCGTCTGATTGGTTCTATTTACACTTGTGCCTGTGGCACTCATGTAAATACTAAGCCAACAGACTCATGATATTCTCCAGTATGAAATGAAAATGAAGCTTATTTAGCTAGTAGTAGTTTCTTTGGTTCAAGTTGAATCTGAATCTTTTATGTAGCTTAATGCTTAGGTAACAACTATTATATCAATTCTTAAATACTCTGTGGAATAAGTAATCTGAAAAATAAAAAGCAAAAAAAAAATTATTCACTTGAATGTCCAAACCGACCAAATGGTTTGAGCCAAGCTTTGTGAAATAAAAGTTGCAAATACCTAAGCCACTAAGAAATTCATATGGCATCAAGCATTACATACTAGTGATTACAATCCCTGCAAGAGGCTCAAATGATGTCAGTCTAATTGAATTTAGTTACAAAAAAAGTTAGATGATATCCTGTGGAATCTTCTTACATTTATAGCAGTGAACAGTGGAACTTGAACTACATCAAAATTGTTAGAGCTCAATAGTAAAGTGAACATACCTCTACTTGAAGACTCCTGAACCCCCAAAACGGTGCATAGTTGTCGTGGAAGACGATAAACTAGGCGGACCAAATCAGCAGATGACGGGCCAAATCCGCTAGCGTTATTGGTCCGGGGGGACTTGTATCCGCAAACAGATTTTATCAGCCCGGACCAATAACGCTAGCGGATTTGGTCCGATCGGACCGCAATTTGCCCGGACCAATTTTCCTGTGACACCGGCAGGGGATGAGGAAGATAGACTCGCTACGCCTGATTGGCGAGCGAGCGTAGCGAGCGAGACACTTACAGGGGTAAAAATGAAAAAAATCGGTGATGTTTGTTGGCGAGCGAGCGACAGTATAGGGGTGGATAACGCGCGGGGAACTTTTTTCTGCTAAAAACACGGCTTTTTAGGCTTGATCCCAGTTTATTCTGAAACTGCAGCATTAAGCAAGCCTTACTTTATACTTAAGCTCCAAAGTGTGAGAAAATTCCTGCGAAAATGAACCCATGCTCATTGGAGACACAAAGACTGCCTAGCAACTGGACGCTAAGTTTGCAGCATCCTTATGTTATCAATGGGTTTATGCATTTGCAGTAGCTCTAGACAGAATGCTGGCTGACTATTGTCCCAGCAAGAGACTATGTGACCAAGTTGTTGTGATACGGTCTAATCATCGTGTTGTGGATGGGAGGAAGCTGAGGCAGTACCTTCTCAATGTGTCCCTTTCTGACATAAATTTCCTTCAACAAAACGATTGGAGATGTACAAGGATCCTACATGATATATAACCTCCAAGGCTCTGAGGACAGTGAGTTATCCTTTCGTCTGGTAGCCACATGGGACCATCTCAGACTCCTCACTGTCAACAAGAATGCCATTGAGTGGAGGAGTGGGAGCGACCTACCGCCTCAGTCTGTCTGCAGCCTCCCCTGTGGACCTGGTCAGGAACCCATAGCCATACCAGGCCAGGCTCAGTGTTGCTGGAGATGCAGAGACTGCCTCGGAGAATTTACTGTCAGTTCAGGGGAGGGGTGCTACGAGTGCAATAAAACGTTCCTTCCGAATGCAGACAGGAGCTCCTGTGATCCTATTGAACTGACTTATTTCACATGGTCAAGTCCACTAGGGATTGTAATAACTATACTAGCTAGTGCAGGTACTGTAGTGTGCATCTTTACTGGGTTAGCTTATATTGTCTTCTTCAATGAAAAACTGATCAAAGCTTCCAGCAGAGAGTTTAGTGCACTCCTGTTGTGTGGAATTCTTTTCTGTTACATCCTGTCCTTCATTTTTCTGATAAAACCATCACCTGGTGCCTGTACAATACAGAGAATTGGTTCTGGTGTTTCCTTCGCTCTGGTCTTCAGTGCACTACTAGTCAAAACAAACAGGATACACAGAATATTCAACAGAGCCACTCACAAAATGACCTCTCCTTCACGCTTCGTCAGTCCAATCAGTCAAGTAGTAATCACTTGTTTGTTAGTTTTGGTGCAGATTATGATTGCATCCATTTGGTTTGTAGTTGAGCCTCCGAAGGTAACGACAGTCAAAGCGAGCAGAATGAAAGTGGAGTGTGTGTGTGACCATAGCCAACATGTTAATTGTGATAGTCCTTTACAACGTGATCCTACTCATCGGCAGCACTTACTTTGCATTCCACACAAGGAAATTACCAGAAAATTACAATGAAGCCAGGTTTGTCAACATCACACTGTTCACCCTGTGCTTAATCTGGCTGGCTTTTGTGCCTACTTATTATATATCTATGGTAGAATTTGGAACAATCTATCAGTTGTTCCTTCTACTACTGAGCATCCTATTGAGTGCTTCAGCTATAATGTGCTGCCTCCTCATGCCAAAACTTATTCTTGTTGTCGTGCACGAAGTCAAGAAAGTCAAAGATACCACTCAGACACAATATGGCAATATGCGTTCCATCTCATTCAATGTCTCCAAAATTAGCACAGACAATATTTGTAATAGTTAATATAGCACTAGTGCAGTATACAAGTAAAATATGGTAGCAATAGAACTAACAGTATGAGGGTTATTCATAATTTGGCTTCAACATTTCAACAAGGAATATAATGAAACATGTTTTGTGTAAGTTTCGTTTTGGTGCAAACATAGTCATTTTGTTGTCTCAAGATAAAGTAGCCATCACTAGCTATAGTACTGATCTCATCGAGTGTTGTGACTTAAAAAAAAACACATATTTAAATGTAAAATATATAAATTAAAATATTAGCATAAAAATTATGGTAACACTAGTCCAACTATTTAATAAAAACATATAGTACAGACTGCTCTGCAATGAGAATGCACTCTCTGACACATGAGTTGAGTAGAATACTATATTATATACACACACTTCAAACTTTACAAGTTCTTATAGTAGTATCATACACACTGGTGTAAGAAGATTTTAAGTGGGGGAGCTGACAAGTAAAATAATAAGTGTAGTCTACTTGAAAACTGGTGAGTGCTAACTGTCATTAATAGAGCATTCATTTTTGTGAGTTTGCATAAATACCTTTAGTTTATGCATGCATCATTATTGATGACACCATTCTGATTTTTTTTTTGTGTGATTATTCCATGTTTTTCTCAATGCACTGTAAATGTTAAAATATATTTACATTCCCAAACAATGAGAACACAGAGTTGGAGGAAGGTGGAAGTGAAAACAGACATTCCTATTGTGACTTTGTATTCACTCACTTCTGTTACACATGTGCTATTCGCTAACATGAGCCGCCATTTTGATTTCCATTATTGAGTTGGATTACTTAACTGGTTTCTCTTTAGAAGAAAGTCTTAATGAGTAAAATATAAAAAGTTTGTCCATCTATTTATTCAAGCTGTTTTATCTAAAAATTTAAACGAGTTGTTCTGGCTGAACAATGCAAATTAGCGAGTGACTGGTCTTTTTATTTTTACACATGTACACATAGGCACTTTGCCTCTTGACACTTTATTAAAAAATCAAAATCCCTTGAAATTGAATTTAATACTTGCAGTTACTTTCCAAATTCTTTGCCGTGCAAAAAAAAACAAAAAAAAAAAAACCCAGCAACAATCTACTACAAGCAGAAAACTATAACATTGTTAGCTCAGAAATTTGCTTGCTAGTCAAAGATTGAGACTCTATAATGTTTGTTGGCATTTGAGTAATATGTCACAGTGACACCTGTAACAAATTAATTTTTGGATAAATTACTACAGCCATTCTTTCATTGGTCAAAAATGGGGTTTTATGAATTATGCTGGTATAATTTTGAGTGTCCTTACCATATATCATCCTTTATCCCCACTGTTTTTGGTTGAAGGTGGTGGAAAGGAAACAAAATACACTTATCTTGTTGTCGAAGTTTTGCAATGACCGTTGCTGCATTAACTGTACATAGTATTCCCTCCTCTTTATACTTGGTCTTTTAAACTTGCACACTAGGGTCACCATTATCACCAGTTGTGGCTAACATATTCAAGGAAGATCTAGAAAGAGCCTCGAACAGTGCCAGATTCAGACCAAGTATGTGGCTGCAATAATGTTGATGACACCTTGTTCTCTGGCTACATTGAAACACAGATATTTCATCAGCATCTAAACCAGAATCCATCAATGAAGTTTACCATAGAAGAAGATAATTGACATAAAATCGCATAAAAACAGGTTTGCACATAAGCTTTCAAGTGTACTTTAAATGTCATTTCTTGACATACTTGAAGTCAAGTACAAACACCGATCTTTTGCAAACCTACAAAAATGCCAACATATATCCATTTCAATTCTAATTACAACTTTTGGAGTACTACACAGAGGCATCGTCCATCCAGTGCCTATAAATAGAGCTTACAACATATTTGGAGGATATCCTAGACACCTGATCAAGAAAGTCTTACAGTGTGAACAAAAGAAAAGAGATACAAAACCATTAATAAAGGAAGAAGGAGAAGCAAGCTAAAAAGAGTGCAAGAAATGGCTACATATAAACCATACACCAAAACCAACAATAAAAAAAAAAGAATAAAAATCCATCTTCCACCCCCTTCTCGTACTTGTTATCATCAGTCAGTCAGAAAACACCCTCAGACAATTGTTAGTGTAAGTGAAGACCACCAGACCAGATCAATGCAAGAAAGGAGTAGTATATGAAGTTTCATGCACAGACAGTAGCAGTATTATATATGTGGGTGGCCCAGGACGATCTTTAGAGATTAGAATAAAAGAAAAACCAGTATGCTGTCAAAACTCAAGACTTCAAAGTAGTTCATAAGGCAAGAACAAGCATGTCATAGACTGGGAATGCATATATTTCACCTTCTCCACGAATTTCCAACAACCCCATAATTATAACATACCTACCCTAACTACTAATAAGTTCTTCAAGTCAAGTTTCTGATGACCTGTCAGCTAAATTTAACCCACTATGTAAGGTGCCCTTTAATTGTTTGCTTGTTAAGCATCACCACATTAGATCTTGTCATGCTGGTCCATCCATATTGTTGGCATTAATCTCAAGAGATTACTACAATTATTCTGTTGGCGAGAAGACATGTACGTTCAATCTTTTGCCAATGTGTAGTCTGTAAGAAACAACAAGCCAAGACAGTCAGCAGTTTTTGGGACAATTACCTAAACAATGATTAACTCCTGGAGCACTGATTTTGCTGTTTCACTATACCTCTTCAAAATGCCTAACTCTCTTTAAAGTTTACATGTGTATAAAGGATGTCATTGATTGTGGGTAATATTTTCTTTTGCTTAAACACCAACTTGAAGTAATAATATCAGGCCTATTCAATTTGGGACAGTGGCAGACCTCTCAACTCACACTATTTTGTATAGTGTGTCTTTTCGTAATATTTTTTATTGCACTGACAAATGCTATGCATATTTAGACATCCTTAATAGCCCTCACCAATTAAAATTCACATTGTATAAGATTTAATTTTATGTTAAATAATAAGAGATCCAACTCATTTTTCAGTAATAGTCACTAAAAAAGTCCGCCCAACATGGTGTGCAAAGTTAGTGGATAGTAGCTAGAAGTAGATGATTCAGAAAAGATAACTGAAACTACACTGTAAATTGTTTACGTTGTATTTGTGCTAACATAAACAATTACTAACATTATATAATTCTAACTTTCCATTTTTTGTTGTAGTGTAAAATGTCAACAATTTCGTCACGCCCAATGCTGACTAAAAGTATCAAATTACACTTTTTCTGATCACTTCAGTTGTTTGACTAGAAAATACACTGGAAAAATAATCGTGGATGCGTGCAATTAAGGGGTAAAGGGAAGGAGGAAAGCTAAAGGAACTTAATGAAAAAAGTTTTTTAAAAATTGTAAGGAGCATATTTTTGGAAGCATGAAACGAAAATAGCCAGCAGTTTGTATCCAGAGTAGCTATATAAAAATCCTTAAAAAAGAACAACAACAACAACAACAATATATCTTCACAAGAGGGTAATATCATGTTAGTAGCCACATTTTCATTTGTCAAACAGGACCCCATCTATGGCGCACCAAAGACCAAATAGATTAGTACATTGCTTAGTGTTATAATCCAGTGAGAGACATGAAATTTAGATACGCATATATAGCTTTTGACTTGGAAACGTGGTTCAAGTAGTTTCTAGTTGGAGGCTATGTCATTCTTTAGCGCAAAGTTCTACCAAAATTAGACGGATTTTTTTCAACGGAGGAGCCGACGTAGGAACAAGTTCCAGAGTAGTCTCGCGGGGCAAGTCCCTTTACCCAACCGATCCCCGCGTAGCGGTTGGGTAAAGGGTCTGGCCCCGCGAGACTAACCAATGAAAGACGTTATGTGCAGAACGGCTGACCCTCACCTTTGACCTCACGCGATGTCTTTGCGCGCGCTCTTGTTGCTAGCTTTCACCTTCGACCTTTGTGGAAAGTTGTCCTTGGTGACCCTGTAAGATTGATTTAGGAGGTGGTTCGTTTGGTTGGTTGCTAGGCTGCATTTGTGCTACCTGTGAGTGATGATAAAGGAGAAGAGGACTGCAACGGCAGGAATTCACTTATGCTATGCGATAACAAGTAAGTGTACTAAATACTGTGATGTATGAGTAATAGCACGGGTAACAGTGCTATTAGGGATCAATAGCACTCGTAAAGCAATTGAAAGTACAGGTTACCCGTGCTATCACTCGCTAATAGTAGGCCATCTTTTTTTTGTAATCATTTGCACTTGTAGCTACACTGTATCAGTCACTCACTATCTTTGTATTTCAGGATTAGATTCCTCTGGAATTTCGGTTTCAGCCTATGGCTCCTCTTAAATGTTGAAAATTTTCCGTCAAATATGGGTTGAGCTTCTGTGGTACAGAATGACATTGTCTCCAACTAGAATCTCTCCAACTGTACGTTTCCAAGGTTAATACTGCATGCGTGCACATCCGTATTATTTCACTTATCTACTGTGGTATTTCACTTAGTTTCCACTTAGTTACCGTGCTATTTCACTTAGTTACACACCCTTTCACTTTCTCTGTGCGACTTCAATTGAAGAGTGATTTTCCCACACATTTTTTAATGGGCAATTTACGTGCCGTACTATTAAGTTTAGAAATTGTTGTGCGCCATCTGACAAGGAATAGTCTGAGAAATCATTAACATGAACAAACTCAAAACCTGTTTCATTTTGGTTTTCTTCATATACATGTTCCATATCATCGTCAGGAGTGGCAGTAAACACTCGGCCACTGTAACTAATGAAATGCCCCCACCCCCCCACCTCCCTAGTACTTTAGTGAGATTGTGTTGTTGTTTTTTCTCATTCACTACTGGCAATTTTTAGTTAACAGTGGTATACATGATGACAGTGGCTAAGGTGTAAGGCTAAGTAGGAAAAATAAATAATACAAAAAAAAAAAAAGAGTGGGGGGAAATTTTTATTCTAAGTCTTGACACAGAATTACATCTTATAAGGTGTATTGCATGATTAACTTTTTAATGTCGATTGCCCCCCCCCCCCCATTCACATTGTCTAACTTAGCTCCCCCTTGGGTGACAAGCCGGAAGAGCCCTAATGATGATAGGGATAATAGGGTGTTGAACTTGTCTACAATCAGTATGGGTCATGAGATCCTCAGAAGTGTGTCTAAGAGTTGGCCAGAGATATATTTATCGTATTGACAGTGGTTAGTGTGCAGCAGTTCAATATGATGGGATTTCTTGGATAATATTTATTTGACTAGGTATAAACATACTTGATTATTAAAGTTCAATGTTTTTTTTTTTAATAGCGGCCTAAATGTTTGATTAATAAAAACATTTAGGTATGACTAGTGGTTTGAACTTTAATAATCAAGTATGAATATGATGGGATGGAAGTCAACGGCTTCTATATCGATATCTGAACACAGCTGATGTCTTTTAGAGTAGGCCTTCACTATGTATTTATAGAAATTTGTAAGTAAGTAGCTGCAGCCAACAACTCCACATTAGTTCTCAAGATGTCTGGTTGAAGCATTTATTTGAAGTGAGAATTCATATCAGGTGGATTTATTGAAGTTAAATGGGGAACAAAAACAATTGCAGCCCCATTTAATGCAGCCACGGAAGTCGATCACTTTAAAGAATCATAAAAAATACAATATTAAAGCTATATGTGACATACGGTAATCAAAAGACGTCTAAAAGACTGCTCATTCTGACAATGGCAAAACATTCTTTTGCTATGTAACCTTTACCAATTTTTTGTACCATTCGATCTGGAGTTTACGGCTTCTTGTTCTACAACCTTTGAGGCTATTAAAAGCTTCTGGTGAATTTAGCCATGTTAGAGAAGAAGAAAGTAAGGACAGATAGTTAGCTACCTGTGCAGCCATTTTCCTTAGGGTTAGAACTGTAGAAAGTAATGATGGAGCATCAGGGAAGCCAGTATAATCAAGCAGTACTAAGTCCAGTAGCAATAGATGTCTACTTAATACAGGTATTAGTAGGAAGAGGTGATGAATCTGTAATGATAGAAAGAGTGCTAGGAGTGTGAGAGCAGCAAGCAAGAGAAGGTTTGATTCAGTTTATTTGAATGTTAGAAGTGAATGTCATACTATTCTGTGTTGAAACCACTTTATTTACCTGTATAAAGTTGGGTTTTTTCTATAGCCTTACTTTATACATTAAAATAGGATGGGAAGAGAAATGTATTTTATTTTATCACTTTTAAAAGTCACTGATGAAGGCTACATGGAGCCGAAACATTTGAACTATTACTACAGATACTACAGAAATTAAAAATAAATATATTTTAGTATGAAGCTGTATATTTTTATGTAGTAATAATCAATCTTTATGTAATACTTAATTAAGTTATTTTACTATCACTTCATCCTTGGTCGTAACTTGTGATACCTAATTTTTTAATCAGTGAATGAGTATTGATCAAAACTAAATCCTGTCATTCATTAGTAGTGTATGCCTGTGTGTGTGCAACTAGTTTCCTGTGTAGGAATGTTTCTTCTATAATATATAGAGCTGACGTTTCTTCCCTGTCACTAACCTCTAAAATTAATCTTGTTGTGGTTTTTTACCACACTGTCTTGACCGTTCTATTTCTGCATTATACTACAGTATGTGTTCGTGCATGCCTCTACCTCTTGTTGTGTTACAACTGACTCCAATCTAGATATCCAGAACCACCGTGTTAGTGAATATTTTTAAGAGACTATACCTCTCAGCTAGGGTTTGTAAAACTGTTTCTAACAATTTCTTGGTGGGATTAGCTTGCAGAGTATAAGTTTAATTTCATGATTGCATTTATTCACTTCAATGTGTTTTCTTTTTGTATTGCTATTCCTTGTAGTGGGATGGAGTGGGTGAAGCTGCTTTCAATGTCTCTGACTTAGACTAGCTGTGAATGATGGCTCAAGAATTGTCAACATTTTGATCATAGAGTTACCTGACATTGCTGAAGTGATGGCAAGGTGAGTGTTCTCTAGAGTGTGTTTGTAATAAGGAAGTATTGATTCCAATAGGTCTACATTGCTAGAATGTATCACCAACACTCGGAGCAATTAGTGGCTCTGGCTAGCTTGCTGTGGTCACCTAGGACACAAGTGTTTGTGTGACAATAAATATACCATGCAAATGTGTACGTCAAGTTATGTAATCAGATGTCACTGTATATGAGACCTGTACTATCGCAAGATGTTGACAGTCTTAGTGAGTAGTCATACTCTGGCAATCTCTGGCAATTTTCTGAAGGCCGATCTTACACAATATAGCCTGTGATTTTCCCCTAAGTGAATTTGTGCCTCCCAAAAAATTGCTGATTTAATTCCTGGGGAACAATATTGCATTAACAAGGAGTGACTAATGCAGTAACATTAACACATGATCCTGTGACTATTCTGTTGGAAGATGTCTATTATTTCAGCTAACTTTATTTTGTGTAATCTATGACCTTCAGTGGCATTGGCATCAGCTGTGTCTAGTTCAGTTCTAGTTAGGAGGTTATACCTCCATGTATTCTACATAAAAATGAGTCTATATGTAGGATAATAAGTTCTGTTCTGTTAGTCAGTTTTGTCATTTAGTGGTTATGAGTTTCATATCACTAAATTACCAGCTGTAGCTGTACCAAGTAGAATGCCTGGTTTCCCTCAGTGAAACATCTCTAAAAATATTCCAGTCTGCGGAACGTTTTAGTTATTTTAGAACCTTTTAGAGGAGCCCTGCAATGGCAGTCAAGTGTGGGCACATCTGAACAATTTTTCAAATTTTATCCATCTGTGTCTCTGGCTTGTAGTTTATAAGCACATTATTTATTCCTGACAGGCTTTAGGATCTATTTTGATCACGTCATATTAAATCTCGCTTTACTGGACCCTTTACCTACTGCTATGCGGCAGGTAGGCTGACATTAAGTAGTTTGTTCAGTTCCCCTCACTAATTGGGAAGACCACAAACAATAGATGACATAATAAGGTGGTATATCCTGTGACGTAAGACTGCTCAACTTTTTGTGTGTGTTGTATTTCTATATGGCTGACTGAGTTGAATAATTCATGTGCCATGAAGTATCTTAGTGGTTATTCAGTCATTCTCGGCTGAAATAATTATTGGCTGTTAGAACGAGAAAAATTTGCTATTATCTTAGTGGTTTTACCCACACTAATTAAGCCCACCATCACATCACCCGAGCCCAGGTAAAGGTCGGCAGAGGACCTGCAAATACTGCGACCATTCGCTAAGCGATCACGTGTGGGGTGTCACATGAGGAGCAATGGCACCCGGGCACAAGTACATTAGTCCTGATAGCCACTGTTCTCAGTGCTTGTAGCCTAAGCCTAGCAGCTACCTGTTACTTTCTTGCCAGAATGGCTGGTTCACCCGGCACTATTAACTCTCTAAGGATGGCTGCTCATCAGTGGTGGTATTATTTAAATAGTAAGGGGCTGGAGATATACACTACTGTACTCTATGTAATTAGCTTTCTGTAGGTCAGGTTGGATTAATAGGATCTAAATCATCAATCAGTGGCCTTCATTGATGCAATCAGCTGAAAATAGGAGTTCTATGGCTCGATAATACATGGGCATGCTGCTGGTCCATTTGCCTTGCTTAACTAGTACAGTTATGTTAAGAGTTGGACTCTAGTTCTAATGCTGTTACTCTACCCAACAGTTGCAATCTCTAAATCACGAAATCATGCTGCCAACCCTCGTTATGATCAGGCATAGGCCTTCGTTACAGGTGTAGGGTGCATTGCTGGCTCCCACTCTTCTTATTCGAACCTTCATGCAAAAATTTATGATCATCATTGTCCATTGCATGTTAGTAACTATGTGCAGTATTTAGTAATGGCCGTATTGCCAAGATTGGCTCTGTCAAAGTGATCAGTATTCTCGAAAGCTTGGAAACTCCTGAATCAGTCAGGTTGCATGCTGTAATTTATATTTATGCTGACATGAGAGTGTTACATGAGAAGGGAGGCGGAGCAAATAGGGGTTACATAACGAGAGAGATTAGAGAATGAACTGTAGTGCTGGATGTGTCTTGGGACTCATAAGCCACACTACACTATTGCCAGTGTGGCATTATAGAGAGCATGGGTAGGTGGTTCTAGTACATATAGTTAGATTTCCACCAAATAAAGGTGTGATGGTCTGTCCGGAGCCCCTTTGAAAGTGTCTATGCAGGGCACGCTGCCCTTCACTCTATTTATTCTCACACTATCACAGTCGCTGCCTGTCTATTCTCACACGATCAGGCTCTCTGCCTGTCTATTCTCTCACTCTCGCTGCATGTCTATTCTCACACGATCAGGCTCTCTGCCTGTCTATTCTCTCACTCTCGCTGCATGTCTATTCTCACACGATCAGGCTCTCTGCCTGTCTATTCTCTCACTCTCGCTGCATGTCTATTCTCACACGATCAGGCTCTCTGCCTGTCTATTCTCTCACTCTCGCTGCATGTCTATTTTCTTACTCTCAGGCTAATTGCCTATGTATTCCGTACTGTCAGGCTCACGGCCGTCTATTCTCTCACTGTTAGGCTTGCCGACTGTCTAGTCTTACACTATCAGGCTCATATTCTCTCACTATCAGGTATACTGCATATCTACTCTCACTCGCATCACTCTCACTCAGGCTCGCTGCCTGTCTATTCTCACACTATCAGGCTTCTGCCTGTCTATTCTCACTCTCACTCAGGCTCGCTGCCTGTCTATTCTCTCACTCAGGCTTGCTGCCTGTCTATTCTCACACCAGCAGACTCACCGCCTACCTATTCTCACACTATCAGATTCACTGCCATCCATTCTCACTCGCAGGCTTGCAGTCTATCTATTCTCTCACTCTCACTCAGGCTTGCTGCCTGTCTATTCTCACACCAGCAGACTCACTGCCTACCTATTCTCACACTATCAGACTCACTGCCATCTATTCTCACTCCATCAGGCTCGCTGCCTATCTATTCTCACTCCATCAGGCTCGCTGCCTATCTATTCTCACACGATCAGGCTCACTCTCTATCTATTCTCACACTCAAGTTACTGTCTATCTGTTTTCACACCCAATGCTGTTAAGGCATTCTTACTCTCTAGCTCACCATGTATTCGTGCACTCTCGGGCTCACTGCCTATGTATTCTCATACTCAACTAGCCACCTATCTAGTCCCACACCCGGATATCTAGTTCCAACTATCAGGTTCGCCGCCTATCTCGCACTAGTGTGCTGCCTTGCCATAGCCAGACTCACCACCTATGTATGTGCACTCTCAGACTCACTGCAATCCAATCTTGCACTATCAGACTTGCCTACCTAATCTTGCACTGACGCCCAGGGCCTATCTATTCTTGCATACACTATCAGGCTTGCTGCCTATGTTTTCTCAAGCTAGCTCCTTAGGTATTCTCAGGTTCACTGCCTATGTATTCTCAGGCTCACTGCCTATGTATTCTCAGGCTCGCTGCCTATGTATTCTCAGGTTCACTGCCTATCTATTCTCAGGCTCACTGCCTATGTATTCTCAGGCTCACTGCCTATGTATTCTCAGGCTCACCGCCTATGTATTCTCAGGTTCACTGCCTATGTATTCTCAGGCTCACTGCCTATGTATTCTCAGGCTCACTGCCTATGTATTCTCAGGCTCACTGCCTATGTATTCTCAGGTTCACTGCCTATGTATTCTCAGGCTCACTGCCTATGTATTCTCAGGCTCACCGCCTATGTATTCTCAGGCTCACTGCCTATGTATTCTCAGGTTCACTGCCTATGTATTCTCAGGCTCACCGCCTATGTATTCTCAGGCTCACTGCCTATGTATTCTCAGGCTCACTGCCTATGTATTCTCAGGCTCACTGCCTATGTATTCTCAGGTTCACTGCCTATGTATTCTCAGGCTCACTGCCTATGTATTCTCAAGCTCACCGCCTATGTATTCTCAGGCTCACCGCCTATGTATTCTCAGGCTCACTGGCTAGGTATTCTCAGGCTCATTGCCTATGTATTCTCTAATTTAATATTAGAATTCCACCATGTGTTAAAAATGTTACTGCAAACATGTCTTGTATCTATATCAGAAAGGCCAATCTTCCTGTAGCACATTGCCCATTTTTGTGAAATAACATGTTATGTGCGTGTATTACATTGAGCGACCAATAGTTTAGTTACATGTATTACAAGTGCAACATATGTAGTATTCTTCAAAATACTTATGCAAAGATGGTTCTGATGTTTTGTACTGCTTAGAAAAATTTAGTAGAATCTTTTACAATCTATCTTTATTTCGCTCTCTGTTAAATTCTCAGGATTATCTCAAACTGCAAGAAATTATTTGCTCACATGATTACGACGTGACGATAGGGGGACCTTTTCCACAACAGTTAGTACCCTATGTGAAGCCAACAGCTTCATGTTTTCTCAAACTTTCATGTTTTCTCTGACTTCCAGAACAACTATAACATTACATTTTATTTCATCATTAGTATTCATGCATGCTTATTTGTTCTTATTTTCGTGTACCGTCGATGGTCGTGCATCGTCGATGTTCCATTTTTTGTTTATATTTATCACCTAGAACACTGTCATTGACTGTTCTTACTGGAATTCTGACGCTACCATACCCGCTAGTGGGTCTTCAATGCGCTAGTTACTCTGTTTCTGCTTGGTGTAGTGCATGTCAATAGACTACGCTGGGATCAAGTCCTCAACTTGCTGGATAGTCCCTCTTGTACGTGCACACTGAGGGCTAATAATAATAGTAACAAATTATAAAGATTTCGTGTGTTAATATTAACTTATGTTCTTCGTATTCATCAATCACCAGCGTTATTCATTTAAAATCATATATAAATTTTAGTTATTTTGAATGTAAATTTAATACAGACTACTGTGTGTAAGTATTGCTGATACGTTTGTAGTTGGGATTTAGTTTGTATTGCAAGTAGGCATTGATCTTTAGAAGGATCCACAACACCTTGTGTATTGTATATCAGATATGATTGCAATCTTCACTTTGAATCTCTCTAGTGAGAATGTTCGCGGATTCTTCATCATCAGTGATGTGTTCCACCTCAGTTTATTTATCTTATTATAACAATCTTGTTTCAATACTCTATACTTGTATTTCATATGCCAGTTAATTGTTTTATTTACCCTGCCCTTATAATTGTTATATATTTTTGGTTAAAATGGCCCGGCTCCCCCCCTCCCCAATTCACGCGCCTGAAAATATTTAACGATTTACACCCACACTAATTGAACCACAGTTAACCACTTGCTGACTAAGCAAGAACAAACTGCTCAATGTCAGTCTACCAGACCCTTTTCCCGTGCAGCGATTGGTAAAGGCTCTGGGTACGCGAGACTACTTAGAGCCTACCCATACCGAATCATCTTCCTACACCACCATTTGCATTGCTCTTAAATTTACTACTTTTGCATTGTTTGTAACAAGAGGAGTCCATCTGAATACTTTCTGACTGGCAAGCAACACCCCTTTTTTGTAATTAGAGCAAAGTTTAGTGAAGCCATCCAACATTTTGATGCCATTTGTACAGGATCCTAATAGATATGAGCACAATGTTGCAATCATAAGTACTGGTACTCTCTGTATCACATGCACATACATGAACAACTGTGGCATGTAAAATCATTGAGAAATGATAGTTTCAATTATTACACATTATTGTATCTGCCCTTGAGTAAATTGTAGAGCTTTTGCTGCTATGTCTGTACAAATTAAAGTTTTTGTTGTGGGGCTCGTCACACCTGTTTCCTCATGTACAAACTCATATATTGTATACACTTACACATGTACATGTGTGTAGTATATAAAGTGCCATTGTGGTCTTTTTCATTCATCTTAGTAAGAGGTACTTTCTTGCTTCTTACATTCATAATGTATATTTAGTTTTCTAATTAAGCATTCCTATTTAATGGTTATTATTGAGACCTTTATCAAGTAGAGATGAGCAGTGTAACATCAAGTGCTGTACTGTACTGTACTGTAGTGAAAACAGCATTGTGTTCCTGAAAGGAGCGCTGGACCTTTGGTAACATGTAATTACTTTCCCTTCTTTGTTACAGGTTTGAGATGCAAGAGTGTCCAAGGAATTGCCATGGATACGTTTCCAATGACGATTCAATCCTTGTTTGAAGGAAAATCTACTGGAACATTGAGGACAACTAAACTTATCACTGACACTGTCATAATCCAACTCTTTAAGAGCTTCTTCATACTGGAAATTTACAGTATTTTATTTTTATGGAATAGTTCATCAGTATTTTGTCAATGGCATTGGGAATGTTATACTAGCTTACAAGCAGACTGCATTTTCAGAATAAAGTTGACTAACATAGTACTCAAGGTTTCTTCAGTTAGTGACCTCTTAGCGCTGCCTTGAGTCGTCACGTCGATCGTACTTAAGTTGTATTTAACTAGTAATACAATGCTACCATTTACTCTAACACATTGGAGAAACATTTCTATGAACAAATTGGGGTGGGGAAGGGAGGTGGGGGAGGGGGGAAGGGAGGAGGAGGCGAGTGAGATGCATGGACGCAGGAAAAGTGCTTGTATGTTGCTACTAGCATGATTGTCGCTACTAGATACATACACATGTAGTTTGCTCCATTCACTTTATGGAGTTGTGGTCTGTCGACTTAAGAATATGTGTCGCCAGTATAACATTTACTTCAACTTTTAGAATGAGCAGTCACGCCCAAATTGAAGCCACACCCTTTGATTGTTGTGTGAACAAGTATTATAATTATAAAACTACAGTTGCAAAATATTGATGTGTACCTACAGCTATTTTTCCATAGCATGATTGAGGTGCTGCTTGGGGTGGGTCTGTCGGCACACAATAAATGGTCACCCCCGCAGCAATGGTCAGCCCCCGCAGTAATGGTCAGCCACCCAGAGATGGTCAGCCCCGCAGCGACGGTCAGCCATATGCGCATGCGCACATGCTTAAGGTTCAAAGTTCATTTGATCGGGTGCGCTCTGAGGTCAAAGGTGAGGGTCAGCCGTTCTGCACATAACGTCGTCCACTAACAATGTAGCTGCGGTGCAAATGATTAAAAAAAAAAAAAGCTGGCTTACTATTAGCATGGGTAACCCGTACTATTTTCTGTAACTGAAATAGCACTCCACTTCTCCTTGTGCTATTTCAAGTCTAGTTAATCCTACTATTAATCCCAAATAGCAAGGTTACCCATGCCACTTAGTTACTATGCTGTTTCACTTATAGAGAGTTTAAAATAGTTTAAATTATGTACTTTAAGAGGGAATCAGACAAGTCTCAGCATGCAAAGATATTTTTATCCATGTAGTGAATGGGACTTGAGTATGTGCTATAGGTTCCAGCCAGACCCACGTAATGTGCAAAGAGCGCGGAGGGTCTGCGGACATGGCCATACCAAATTTGTTCAAGTGGTGAGTGCCCCACCTCCTTTATACCTGAATTTCTACCGCAAATTAGCCATGATTGCTAAACCGAGTGTTGGAAAGGGTGGCTGATACGCACAGGTATTTCTATTTGTGGTTGAGGAGGGCTATTCCCCGTAATTTGCTAATGGCAATTGACCGCCACAATATATGTGCGGCAGAACAAATTCGGTATGGCCATGTCTCCAGACTCATTCCCAGCATAGCGGTTTGGTAAAGGGTCCAGACCCATTCCCAGCATAGCGGTTCGGTAAAGGGTCTGGCTACGCTGGACTATTCCAGCTACTGGAATAGATTCATTCTTAACCTACCCCCCCCCCCCCCCCCCCTCCCCGCTTCCTTCTAAAGTCCCTCAATGTGGCCTGGGCCTCTGGCCAGCTGCAAATGTGGGGCCTGGAGCCCCAGCCTCCTGCTCAGTAAGATGGAGTGCCCGCCACCCCTTTTAGAAGCAAGATTACTTGATAACTTAGCTGTGCTTGCTGTTGTCTGAGTTTTCCACTTTGTATTACTTCAATAATTACCTGCACGTGCTCATCCCAGATGAGGTTCTGCCTGCTGCCACTCAGATGCCTGAGTTTCTCCATTTTCTAGGGACACACTACCCAAACTAGCCTCTCCTCCCCAATTACACTGGGACATTTAACCCCCCTTGGCCACTAGGGGTATTTCATCTCCCCCATAGCAACATGTTCTATCAGACAGGGGCCTAGGAAGATTATTTGGAACAGGGGGCCCATGGCACTGGCACTTGAGCTAGACCACTCCACATCACTGACCACTGAAAAGCTGTTGCAATGCAAGCTGCAAAAATGCCTGAGGCTTATGATACTCAAGCGGCAAACACTGCTATCCGATACACGGCTGAGGAGTCCATTTTCTTCAGTTATTGGTTGTCAAGAAATGCACTTGTGATTATACAGATTTTCAAAAAGTATAGACATTTTGGTTAAATTTCTGTGTGTGTGTGTGTGTGTTTTATAATTAATCTAGAACTTGCCATCTTAAAAAAGTGTTGGGTGGGGAAGGGGACTAAAGCTCCTAAAGCTCCCCCCCCCCCCCCCCTCCCCCCTCCCCTCCCCCCCTATCTATATCAATGGTGTATTCAGTTTCTGCTGTAGAAATGTTTATACAAAAAATGTTATTGTTATTGGTTGGGTCATTAGCAAACAATCATGCCTTTCCCTGCCCACCCACCCCTAAACACTGTCTTCCATTTTTATCAAGAAAGCGCTACTAATGAATATAAATAGCAGGACTCTCATTTTGAAGGGTCAACTTTATTGTATTAATTTGGAAAAAGCCATTCATACTTTTTCCTGCCTTCTAATTGAAATGTCAGATTTTAATCAATCATCAATAGTGAGAATCTAATCTCTACAATGACTAAAGCCAGTTTTGCAAACTCTACTACTAACATTATGAAAACAAGTGGTATAAGTGGTACTTTACTAAACATTGCTAGTATTGTTCATTTTGCTGGTTTCAGATACTTTTCTATTGAATGAGATGGAATACATACTGCCAGATGGTGTGTTAGTGGTATCTCTGACCTTCTTGACTTTTTGCACAACAACTAGGATAGGTTTTGGCATGATGAGGCAGCACATTGTAGCTGAAGCACTCAATAGGATGTTCAGCAGTAGAAGGAACAACTGATAGACTGTTCCAAGTTCTACAGTAGATATATAATAAGTAGGCACGAAAGCCAGCCAGATTAAGCACAGGGTGAACAGTGTGATGTTGACAAACCTGGCTTCATTGTAATTTTCTGGCACTTTTCTTGTGTGGAATGCAAAGTAAGTGCTACCGATGAGTAGGATCAAGTTATAAAGGACAGTTACTAGTAGAGTCGCATGAGGGCTGTGATCGCACACAAGCTCCAGTGTCTTTCTGCTTGCTTTGACTGTCGTCACCCTTGGGGGCTCAGCTGCAAGCCAAATGGATGCAATCATAATCTGCACCAAAACTAGCAAACAAGTGATTACCACTTGACTGATTGGACTGATGAAGCATGGAGGAGAAGTCATTTTGTGAATGGCTCTGTTAAATAATCTGTGTATCCTGTTTGTTTTGACTAGTAGTGCACTGAAGACCAGAGCGAAGGAAACACCAGAACCAATTCTCTGTATTGTACAGGCACCAGGTGATGGTTTTATCAGAAAAATGAAGGACAGGATGTAACAGAAAAGAATTCCACACAACAGGAGTGCACTAAGCTCTCTGCTGGAAGCTTTGATCAGTTTTTCATTGAAGAAGACAATATAAGCTAACCCAGTAAAGATGCACACTACAGTACCTGCACTAGCTAGTATAGTTATTACAATCCCTAGTGGACTTGACCATGTGAAATAAGTCAGTTCAATAGGATCACAGGAGCTCCTGTCTGCATTCGGAAGGAACGTTCCATTGCACTCATAGCACCCCTCCCCTGAACTGACAGTAAATTCTCCGAGGCAGTCTCTGCATCTCCAGCAACACTGAGCCTGGCCTGGTATGGCTATGGGTTCCTGACCAGGTCCACAGGGGAGGCTGCAGACTGACTGAGGCGGTAGGTCGCTCCCACTCCTCCACTCAATGGCATTCTTGTTGACAGTGAGGAGTCTGAGATGGTCCCATGTGGCTACCAGACGAAAGGATAACTCACTGTCCTCAGAGCCTTGGAGGTTATATATCATGTAGGATCCTTGTACATCTCCAAAAGAATCAAATAACCTGCTATCGTTTTGTTGAAGGAAATTTATGTCAGAAAGGGACACATTGAGAAGGTACTGCCTCAGCTTCCTCCCATCCACAACACAATGATTAGACCGCATCACAACAACTTGGTCACATAGTCTCTTGCTGGGACAATTGTCAGCCAGCATGCTGTCTAGAGCTACTGCAAATGCATAAACCCCATTGATAACATAAGGATGCTGCAAACTTAGCGTCAAGTTGCTAGGCAGTCTTTGTGTCTCCAATGAGCATGGGTTTTCACTGTTAGTGTTGAGGCTGCAACCAAAGAAAGACTCCCAGTAGCCATTGAACCACGGGTTTCTTGTGGTGTTTGGTGTAAGGCTGGTGAAATACTCTACAAAGTCTGCAACAGAGTATGAGACAGGCTGTACAGCAAGCATGCCTCTTGCTTTTGAGTACAAGTTTTCAGCAAGGCTTAATCCCCAGGAATCACTGGCAATCCAAGTGATATTTCTGAGAGGGGAACTAGGGTCTAGCTGAACTCTGCGTTCAATCGCATTAAGCATTCCTCTGGCCTCTTCATCGTGTCCAAAGAGCACTGCCACAAACGCATTTCTTTCCCATTCTCCGCTCATCTCATCCACTGCTCTATCAAAGACTGTATCATTTTCCATAGTACCTAATGGCAAACTAATTTGAACAGCTAAACATGCAGTATAGTTTTTATTGGCGAAATTAAGCTCATTGATTAGAGACTTTGAGCCATCAATTCCATATGTGTCATCAGAATGCAGGACAAACACATACGTCCAGTTAAACTCACGAATCAAGCTAGCTATAGCTCTGACTTGCTGTACGTCAGATGGTATTGTTCTAAAGAAGTATTCATACCTTGTCAGATCACTCAACACAGCAGCTGTGGATCCATAGCTTATCTGAGGTATTTGGTAGAGTTGTAGCACATTGGCTACCAGAAGGGAGCCATCACTGATAGCTGGGCCCAGAACCCCAGATGGGAGTAGACTGGTTTGATTACTAGGTACAGAATCCAGCAGTACAAAACTGAGAGTGTCACCCAGGGCCCTGACAGGTATAGTGCAAGTATCCCTAATATCAAAAGTGAGGTTAACTTCAGGAAGAAGGTTTGGATTTTGGTTGACTCTTTGAATGGCGTATATCATGGCTTCAATTCTTTCCACTGCACTGTTCCTTAGTTTTCCACACATTTCGTTTTCGTTCACCCTTACAGGAAAAAGTCCAGCCAGCATAACCCATTGTCTGTCACTTCCTACCAGGTCCACCTCCTCCCTGTAGGCTGACACAACATTTAGGGCCACTATAAGACAGTGAGTGAACAACAAGCCTGACAGCATGCTCCCGTTTGAGCGAAACAAAAAAAGTCCGAAGTTCGCTCCGGTTTTATACTTTGTAGCTAATACGTGCTCGCCGATCTCCCTATAATTTTGATTTGTGAGGAAGTTGTGACTTTAGCCTAATGGGCAATACTTATATAACGCACACGGAAGTCAAGGAATTATTATAATCCCTTTCTCCTCCTCATAGATTTCATTTCAGGACAAAGTATTTGATAATTTAAGTATGAGTCATTTGGTTGACTTGGAAAAAAAAGTTATAGCTATATGTATGTACAGCATAAGTATTAGAGAGTATATATATATTATATATATATATATATATTAGTCTGGAGCAATTGTGGCTAAGGGTTACTAAAAACAGTGGAGACAGCAACATGTTATGTGACATCATAAGTGATTCTTGACCTTCACTTGAACATGACTTTTCCATTTAGTCATCTCACAGCTACTGTCAGAAGCCAAATAGTCAAGTAATTTTATTTTACCTACCATGGTGAAGCTAAACACACCATTAGGATTACGCTAGTTGCAATGATAGTGTTGGCATCAGCATTAGTGATATATTATGTACATGAAGTCCAATATGACATCAAAATTGGAGTCTAGGAAATGTGGTGATCTGGTTATGTGTTACTTCCTTGTATCATATTATATGATCTTGCTGAGAATATTGTATATGATCTTAAATTAGCTACTATTGCAACAAAATATTGGTATAGCTTATTATTATTATTATTTTATTAGGTACTGAACAGAGCCTGATAACTGTTGCCACACAGAAGATCCGTTAAAGTAAACAGGATGTGGCTTAGGGCAATATTTTTCCATATCACCTGTGTTCATAGTTATTACGTTGGGTTATTACGTCCCCCTAGGTTATAGAATTGTTACCAAGGTATTCGCGCATGAGCAGTACCTAATAAATTTATTATCCATTGGATACCCGAGAATATCACTCGTCTGATTGGCGATATTTACGCTCGTGCCTGCGGCACTCGCGTAAATACTAAGCCAACAGACTCGTGATATTCTCCGGTATCAAATGAATAATTATATATATTATTATTATTATTATTATTATTATTATTATTATTATTATTATTATTATTATTATTATTATTATTATTATTACTATTATTATTATTATTATTATTATTATTATTATTATTATTATTATTATTATTATTATTATTATTATTATAACAGCAGGGGTAGCTAGATCCAGTTTCATTGACAGGGAGAGGCCCAAATTAATTGAAATATTAATGTTTGATTATACATGGTGATTTGGATCATTAATTTATAATGAAGAGCAGAAGTTAGCTGGGATTTTTAAAGAATTCACTATCAGAGGTGCCAGTGTATATGTATAGACTTAACTTTGTACTGGGCATGACCTAAAGCACAATTTTTGTCATTTTTTGTGTATCAGCAGCCAGACAGAAGAAGGCTCACTATGATCGTTCTCAGTACCTTGAGCGGGTGTAACAAGCTTTGGCTGAGTGTGAAGAACTTGGAATGGGCACAAAAAGCTTGAACAGAGTGGGAAAAGCTTGAACAGTGTGTGAGAAGATCTGAAAAAACAACAACCAACAACAACAACAACTCACAACTATAACTAAACTCACCTTGGTGGCAGTGGCTGTCTATGGTCATAGCATCCACTTACATTTGTTGCAGACTTCTCCTTGATTTGAAATGCAGTCTGAAATGAATTTTAATTTATTAATGAGAAACATTCTATTGATAGATGGTGTTTGCAGCATTTCTTGCCAAGCATTAGAACAAAGAAGTGCTTCTAGACTAATAATGATAGTTAATATTGGCTTTCCTGCTACAACACTTTACAATGCTTATTTCAATGTTTCCACACAAAGTTCTTTCAAATTGATAGCTGATTGGTGCAATCTAAGCACAATTCCTGTGGATTACCCAAAAAACCCAAGGTTATTCCTAGAACATTTCCAGCTATGCTGTCTTGTAAAAGGTTGGCCATGGTAAAGAAGTTATTGGCGAGCGAGCGAAGCGAGCGAAACACTCTCAGGGGTAACACAATTGAATCGGGGGTGTTTGTTGGCGAGCGAGCAAAGCGAACGAGATTGGGGTGGATAATGCAAGATTCAGTACCAAAATATCTGCTTGCTCTTCTAAACATGATTCTAAAGGGTCCCAATATTGAAATTGAAACTGAGATTGGCACAGGTAGCATAACAGCGGCTCTCTCCATATCACTTGTGATGTTCAATCGCATGAAACATGTACGACCAGCATTGGCGAGCGAGCGAGACACTTACAGGGGTAACATAATTGAAAAGCGGGGATGTTTGTTTATTTGTATAATTGGCGAGCGAGCGAGATACTATTAGGGGTGGATAATGCAAAATCGGGTATATGTTATATATAATATGTATGTATGTATGGATGGTACGTATGCGCTATAGACGCGCGCGCGGGAAACTTTCTCCAAAAAAAGACGGCTTTTTAGGCTTGACCCCAGTTTATTCTGAAACTACAGCATTAAGCAAGCCTTACTTTATACTTAAGCGCAGAAGTGTCAGCAAATTCAGGCGAAAACGCTTGCTTTTCAAGAAACAAAAAGTTGATTCGACCGGTTACTATGGCATTGAAGACCCTTTTCCAGACTACATTTCAAAACTTCGCCGTTTTATGGGGGGATACGGAGTGCCGGTTGTTGGTTGTCAAGAGCCGTTGGTAGTCAGAATGCCGTAGTATTATGCTAAAGAAGCTACTAGTTCTCGAGGGAAGCTGAGATAAGTAGCAATTCCATATTTGTTAGCTAAATATGCAAAATTAACTCTGGCCTTTCTTTTTTGTAGCTAAGAGCTAGTCAACAGTGACTGGTAAATTCAAATAGTCAGATTGGCTCAAAATTTGGTACTACAAAAGTTACCACTGCTCAAGAAAATGAGGTAAGAAAGTAATTTTGTATTTGTGTGCTAAAATTGATTGTCTTTTGTTTTTGTAGGTGAGAGCTTGTTGTCAAGAATTCAAGGTAATTCAGGTGGTCAAAGTAACTTCAATTTGATACTACAGAAGTTATCAATACTCAAGAATGATGTAAGTAGTAATTCCATATTTGTTGGCTAAAATTACAAATAATAACACTGGTTTATTTTTTATCGTAGCTGAGAGCTTGTTCAAGAGTTACTGGTGATTGAGATTATCAGAGAATGGTTGATGTTTGATACTACAAAAGTTACCATTAATAAGGTAAGAGAGTGATTTTGTATTTGTTTGCTGAAATCAAATGTCATAACTGCTATTATAGTGTTTGCAACATTATACATACTATGTTACCTAACTATCAGGCTCGCTCGCCATTTGTGCTCAAGCACACCACTAGTTTATCTGTATATATGTTTGGACGTACGTATGTCATTTTGTACTTTGACCCTCGCGTTTTTGTGTTAGTTATGTGGTCGACCCCGTCCCAAATTGCACTAAACAGAATCCTCGGGTTTATCGATCAGTACCCGTATCACCCTAGAAATTGAATTGTTTACCGTTTTGAATTCTTTTGCTGGTGCAGTTCAAACTTGATAACTTAAGGGACTTCCATTTCTATTCGAGTTAGTGGCGGTGGTAAGTCAATGGGCTCTTTGTCATGGTTATTAAGTCGTGCCAACAGTATTTACTTGAAAATACATTGTTCACTAGACTACCGCGAAGGTAAGTCTGTGTAGGTGCATGTCCAATTGTGTCAAAGCATTGTGTGTTACAACCACTAACTTAGTTAAAGAATATCACAAAGAAAACTTTTAAATAATGTGTATTGTTTTGTTGTTGTTTTTTTCCTTCAATTCAAGCAGTTGCAGAGAGTTGTTACTATGGCACTGAAATCCCTTTACCGTGTATGTGAAATTTAAAAACTGGACCTTATTTTCAGTAGCTTCAGTGTTAGAAGTCAAAATCATTCATATAAAAATAGTATAGTCTTTAGGCTCGCTCGTTGTGCTCAAGCACATCACTAGTTGGCGAGCGAGCGAAGCGAGCGAGACAGTATTAGGGGTGGATAATGCAAAATCGGGTATATGTTATATGTATATATGTATATGTATGTATGTATGGATTGTACGTATATCGCGTGGTTTTAGCGATTCAATTTATAGGTTTACGAATACCAAATACACTCGGAATATTGACAATACAAAACTCAGTGAGAAAGTGATACACGTGACGACTGCAATATGACAAGACTGACAGTTCAAAGTTCAGTGTTTGGTAAGGGTCGATGTTCATTCGAGCTCCACCACATTACTCCCCCTCCAGCGATATACTAGAGAGCGAAGAAATCAGATAGATGAACTGGCCAGTGCACGCGACGACCCGAACTGTGAGTAAGTTGTGGCATCTCTGTACTGGGCAGTGATTGGTTTGAAGTGAGTGGGAGAGATGGAGGAGCAGAAGAGTTTGGCGTATGTGACTGAGGAACTTCCATGAAAGCTGGCTTTAGCCTGTCGACGGAGACGGTATCTCGACGTCCATTAATGTCCACTGTATAATATTTAGCAGATCGATCCAGGACCTGGAATGGGCCGTCATATGGAGGTTGGAGTGGCTTGCGGACAGCATCACGATGAATGAAAACATGAGAAGAGTTTTGAAGAGTGCTAGTAGTACTGTCGACAGGGTGTGCAGCAGCACGAGGAGGAGTTGCTGTAAGACGCTGCATCCTGTTCCGGAGTGCTGTCACATAAGTGGTTGGATCCGGGATAGAGTCCTCTGTGTGCAGTGAGAATAATGCGCCTGGTAGACATAATGTTGTGCCATACACTAGCTCAGCTGCGCTGCACCCTATGTCTTCCTTCAAGGCCGACCGAACCCCAAGAAGGATGAGAGGGACAACATCTGACCAATGTTCCTGGTTGGGATGACCCTTGAGTGCTCCTGCAGCATGTGGTCGAACTCCTGCTTAGCCACCTGTAAGCGCTCTGGAGCCAGCCGTCTCGTACGTCCAAAGACAGCAGGGCCAGTCGTGTCGATGTGATGAGTCACAGTGTGCTTGATCGGGCGATCAGTGGAGCATGGCTGCGTGACTGACGGGAATTCGGACAAAAGTTTGAGAAATGGGTTGGTGTTGTCCTGTGGAGTAACAGTGAAACCGGAGAATAAGTGATCTCGACAAGTAACTCCTTGAACTCGTAACTGTGTAGTAGAATCGGAGAGTATGCAATGGCGCATGTCAACCAGTAGACCAAAGTGATAGAGGAAATCGGCACCAAGCACTGGTTGAGGTACGTCGGCGATGACAAAAACCCATCTAAACGCTCGGCGTAAACCTAAGTCAAGAGTGAGTGAACGCAACCCAAAAGTTGGTATGTTCGAACCGTTGATGGCTTCAAGGCGTAGTTCTCCTGGTCCGGCAGAACGTTCAGCAGAGGACAGAGGGATGATGCTTACTTGTGTGCCTGTATCAACCAGAAAACGGAGAGCTGTAGATTTGTCGTAAACGTAGAATAGGCGACCTTTCGGGGATGGGCCGGTGACACTGGTCGCCGCTAGCGACCGGCCTGGAAGTTTAACTTCCGCGAACAGGGTGATCGGCATCTTTTTGCTTGGCTGCCAAACTTGCGATGATACCAACACAGGGTTTCCTGATCATCAGGTGAGTCGGATGTTTCAGCTGAGTCGGCAGGGGGTGTAGAGGGGCGACGCGAAGGACGGTTGGACGAGCGAGAAGAAGATCTGGTGCGAGACAGGTTGTGAACCAGCTTGCTCAAGCGTGAAACTTGTTCACGAAGCTGATCCACTTCTGTAGCTAAGGGGGGTGGCGTAGAGACACTTGCAATGGCGGTTGGAGGGGCGGCAACCTCCATTACTTTGTCAGCGAGATCAGCCTGTTGCTCTAAACCAATACCATCTGGCGTGGATGCCAGAACCATCCTCACATTTGGTGGGAGGCGTTGTAAAAACAGCTCTCTGAGGAAAGAATCATCAGTCAAGCTAGGGCGATCACCAAGAAGCTGCCTCATGCAATGTAGTAACTGAGTAGGCTTCCTGTCACCTAGCTCGTCAGCAGTGAAGAGCATCTGAAGCTTTCGTTGCTCAGAAGCGGTGGTGCGCTTCGTTAGTTGAGCCTTGAGAGTCTTGTAGGGGTCAACTGCAGGGGGTCTGATCAGTAAATCTCTCACTGCGACGGCAAACTCGGGGGCTAAGGAGGACACTATGTAGTCGAACTTCGACCGTTCGGAAGTTATACGGCGGCAAGCAAACTGGGCTTCGACTTGAGTGAACCATAACTCTGGGTCCGCGGGCCAGAATGGCGGTAGCTTCAACGCCACGGAAACAGCTGCGACGCCGGGGGAGGAGCCGCCACCGGATGTTGGAACGGGGTCGTCATGGGATGAAGTTCTGGCAGGACTAGGCGGGTATTCTCTAGTACTCTCTCGAACCGGGCTGCTTCCTCCAGACATGGCTCGTCGGGGTCACCAATATCGCGTGGTTTTAGCGATTCAATTTATAGGTTTACAAATACCAAATAAACTCGGAATATTGACAATACAAAACTCAGTGAGAAAGTGATACACGTGACGACTGCAATATGACAAGACTGACAGTTCAAAGTTCAGTGTTTGGTAAAGGGTCGATGTTCATTCAAGCTCCACCACACGTATGCCCTTTAAATGCGCGCGCGGGGAACTTTTTTCTTTAAAAAACACGGCTTTTTAGGCTTGACTCCAGTTTATTCTGAAACTACAACATTAAGCAAGCCTTACTTTATACTTAAGCTCCAAAGTGTGAGAAAATTCCTGCGAAAACGCTTGCTTTTCAAGAAACAAAAAGTTGATTCGACCGGTTACTATGGCATTGAAGACCCTTTACCAGATTTAAATTCAAAACGTCGCCTTTTTTCCGGCTAAGTGCGGCTTGTTAGTTGTCAAGAGCCACCTGTAGTCAGTACTAAGAGAGCTATCACTACTTCTGAAAAGCGTATGTAAGCACATAAAGTATTAATGCTAAGGAAGCTACTACTACTCGAGGGATGCTGATGTAAGTACGTAATTCCATATTTGTCAGCTAAATATGCAAAAATAACTCTGGCCTTTCTTTTTTGTAGCTAAGAGCTTGTTGTCAACAGTGACTTGTAAATTCAAATAGTCAGAATGACTCAAATTTGGTACTACAAAAGTTACCACTGCTCAAGAAAATGAGGTAAGAAAGTAATTTTGTATTTGTGTGCTAAAATTGATTGTCTTTTGTTTTTGTAGGTGAGAGCTTGTTGTCAAGAATTCAAGGTAATTCAGATGGTCAAAGTAACTTCAATTTGATACTACAGAAGTTATCAATACCCAAGAATGAGGCAAGTAGTAATTCCATATTTGTTGACTAAAATTACAAATAATAACACTGGTTTATTTTTTATCGTAGCTGAGAGCTTGTTCAAGAGTTACTGGTGATTGAGATTATCAAAATGGTTGATGTTTGATACTACAAAAGTTACCATTAATCAGGTAAGAGAGTGGTTTTGTATTTGTTTGCTGAAATCAAAATGTCATAACTGCTATTATAGTGTTTGCATGAAGTAAGCTAAAAATAGTAACATTTTATGTTACCTAACTATCAGGCTCGCTCGCCATTTGTGCTCAAGCACACCACTAGTATGTATATATGTGTGTAAGGATGGTACGTATGCCCCTAAAATGCGCGCGCGGGCAACTTTTTTCTCCAAAAAACATGGCTTTTTAGGCTTGACCCCAGTTTATACTGAAACTACAGCACTAAGCAAGCCTTACTTAAGCACAGAAGTGTGAGAAAATTCCTGCGAAAACGCTTGCTTTTCAAGAAACAAAAAGTTGATTCGACCGGTTACTATGGCATTGAAGACCCTTTTCCAGACTTAATTTCAAAACTTCGCCGTTTTAGGGGGGATACGGAGCCGCTTGTTGGTTGTCAAGAGTCATTGGTAGTCAGAATGCCGTGGTATTAATGCTAAGGAAGCTACTACTACTCGAGGGAAGCTGGTAAGTACGCAATTCCATATTTGTTAGCTAAATATGCAAAATTAACTCTGGCCTTTCTTTTTTGTAGCTAAGAGCTTGTTGTCAACAGTGACTGGTAAATTCAAATAGTCAGATTGACTCAAATTTGGTACTACAAAAGTTACCACTGCTCAAGAAAATGAGGTAAGAAAGTAATTTTGTATTTGTGTGCTAAAATTGATTGTCTTTTGTATTTGTAGCTGAGAGCTTGTTGTCAAGAATTCACAGTAATTCAGATAGTCAAATTTGATACTACAGAAGTTATCAATACTCAGGAAATTGAGGTAAGTCCATATTTGTTGGCTAAATTTACAAATAATAACATTGGTTTATTTTTTTACCATAGCTGAGAGCTTGTTCAAGAGTTACTGGTAATTGAGATTATCAGAATGGCAGATGTTTGATACTACAAAAGTTAACAAATCAGGTAATATAGTGATTTTGTATTTGTTTGCTCAAATAAAAGGTCATAACTGCTATTATAGTGTTTGCATGAACTAAGCTAAAACATAGTAACAATACTGTAGTTTTATGTTGCCTAACTATCAGGCTCGCTCGCCATTTGTGCTCAAGCACATCACTAGTATTATATGTATGTATGTATGTGGGATGGTACGTATGCTCTTTAAACGCGCGCGTGCGTGGAACTTTTTTCTCCAAAAAACACGGCGTTTTAGGCTTGACCCCAGTTTATTCTGAAACTACAGCATTAAGCAAGCCTTACTTTATATTTAAGCTCCAAAGTGTGAGGAAATTCCTGCGAAAGCGCTTGCTTTTCAAGAAACAAAAAGTTGATTCGACCGGTTACTATGGCATTGGAGACCTTTTACCAGATTTAAATTCAAAACGTCGCCTTTTTTTCCGGCTAAGTGCGGCTTGTTAGTTGTCAAGAGCCACCTGTAGTCAGTACTAAGAGAGCTATCACTACTTCTGAAAAGTGTATGTAAGCACATAAAGTATTAATGCTAAAGAAGCTACTACTACTCCAGGGATACTGAGGTAAGTACGTAATTCCATATTTGTTAGCTAAATATGCAAAAATAACTCTGGCCTTTCTTTTTTACAGCTAAGAGCTTGTTGTCAACAGTGACTGGTAAATTCAAATAGTCAGAATGACTCAAATTTTGTACTACAAAAGTTACCACTGCTCAAGAAAATGAGGTAAGAAAAGTAATTTTGTATTTGTGTGCTAAAATTGATTGTCTTTTGTTTTTGTAGGTGAGAGCTTGTTGTCAAGAATTCAAGGTAATTCAGATGGTCAAAGTAACTTCAATTTGATACTACAGAAGTTATCAATACTCAAGAATGAGGTAAGTAGTAATTCCATATTTGTTGGCTAAAAATTACAAATAATAACACTGGTTTATTTTTTATCGTAGCTGAGAGCTTGTTCAAGAGTTACTGGTGATTGAGATTATCAGAATGGTTGATGTTTGATACTACAAAAGTTACCATTAATAAGGTAAGAGAGTGATTTTGTATTTGTTTGCTGAAATCAAATGTCATAACTAGTGTTTGCATGAAGTAAGCTAAAAATAGTAACATTTTATGTTACCTAACTATCAGGCCCGCTCGCCATTTGTGCTCAAGCACACAATTAGTATGTATATATGTGTGTATGGATGGTACGTATGCCCCTTAAACGCTTGCGCTGGAAACTTTTTTCTCCTAAAAACTCGGCTTTTTAGGCTTGGCCCCAGTTTATTCTGAAACTACAGCATTAAACAAGCCTTACTTTAAACTTAAGCTCCGAAGTATGAGATAATTCTGGCGAAAACCCTTGTTTTTCAAGACACAAAAAGTTGCCGAGACTGGTTACTATGGAATTGAAGACCCTTTTCCAAATGTAATTTCAAAACTTCGCCGTTTTAGGGGGATACGGAGTGCCGCTTGTTAGTTGTCAAGAGCCATTAGTAGTCAGAATACCGTAATGTTAATGCTAAGGAAGCTACTACTACTCCAGTGAAGCTGAGGTAAGTACGTAATTCCAATTTTTAGTATTTTGTTAGCTATAGTTAGCTAGTAGTAATTCCATATTTGTTGGCTAAAATTACAAATAATAACACTGGTTTATTATTATTTTTATCGTAGCTGAGAGCTTGTCCAAGAGTTACTGGAATCAGAATGGCAGATGTTTGATACTACAGAAGTTACCATTAATCAGGTAAGAGAGTGATTTTGTACAGTGCTTCCAACTTAAAGAGTGGATTTTTTGAAACTACTGTATAGACCCTCACTACAGTCATTTAACATACACATACCTTTTCTTCATCATCCCAATAATGTTTACAATAGTAAAACTGCCTGTTTAGAGAATAGAAAACGGAGAACAGAACTTTTCTCATTCACTCTAATACATTTTACGCCATTTTTTTTGACGTCAAGATTTTGCGGTAGTTCGTCATTAAGCGTAACTAGTTAACGAGCTAAGGTCGAACGGTTATTTCCCTGAGCGGTAAGACGGGACTTTCCCTAACTGCAATCGGCTGTACGGATTCTCATCGTTCTACTAGCAGCAGTAAACGAAGTCGAAATCAGTCACAGAATTGTTGGCTGGTATATTACTAACTTGGAGCCAAGCCTATCCAAGAGGTCATCTTTTTCAAGAGCTGAAGAAAAGCTGAAGGAGTTTAATACTCCCAAGGCTCCCAGCATTCGGTATTCTGACAACATCAGGGCGATGCAATTGGAGTCCTACGGGTTGTGCAGCTCCAGACGGAAGCTAAAACGCTGGCCGCGATAGGCAGTAACGCCGTAAAACTTGATACCTGCTAGGGCCTGAGATACAACCGTAGCTAAATCAGCCATACCCGTGCAACAATTAGCGGTAAACTGGTGCCCTTGCACAAATACGCATGCGCTGTTTTGTGACGTCGCGTTTACGTGTACTATAGGCCCACAATCCGCTGTAAACGTCATCATTTGATGACCCTTACCGTGCATAATTTTTTTTTTGATGAAAAACAGCCACAACTCAAAGGTATAGCTACCAAAGTTATACATAATAATTTTAAGGCAATTTTACATCATGTGTCAAAATTTTAGAGATATAACTCAATAAATTCAAAAATCCTGGCTTAAACACTTTTTTTCTTAAAATTTTTAATATTTCGAGATTCAAATTTCGTGTGCCCACAAAATTAGGCTCATATGAAACTTCAGGTATTAAAGTATCAGTATACCAAGTTATAGAGATAAGGACAAATAATTTCTCTTTTTTCAGCTTAAACACTTCCAAATTCACTGTCTGGAAGCTCCCAGTTCCATCACCTATAACCACAAAAATAACCACAAACCCACAAAATTGTTTTGTCTGTATGTTAATATGACATTAATGTATAATAATACAAATTTTTAGCTTTCTATTACACATACTTGAGAAATTATAGCAGAATTAGCAACCTTAACCAAAAAGCTAAAAATTTATGTTACCTAACTATCAGGCTCACTCGATATTTGTGCTCAAGCACACCACTAGTTGTTATCGAGCGAGCTAAGCAAGCGAGATACTATTAGGGGTGGATAATGCAAAATCGGGTATATGTTCGATGTATGTATATTATATATGTATGGATTGTATGTATGCCCCTTAACCGATTACACGCGAATGACGCAAATATGCGTCAATTGAGAAAAATCGATAACCGCGGAGGACGCAAAAATGCGTCAAAAATGCGTCTTCGCGTCCATTTCGCCCTACAGCTTTGTGGAGTCAAGGAAGCCACCAATCACAATTGCAGACGATTCTATATTGTTTTAAGTATATTTTAGGCTTATAAAATACATAGACTGCCATAAGAAAATATTGAGTAAATTTTGTCACAACAATAAGACTTCTTTCTGATAAAGTATAAATTGAAAATATATTTCATAATATAATAAAGGTACACAGAATAATTTTTTAGAAACCATATTACTTTAGCTGTAACTGCTCATGATAAGACAAGTAGAAAGCTATCTTGGCTAGTGAAACACTGGCACTTCAGCATCCTAGTGATGAAGACAATATTCTTGACCTGGCACAGCATGGCAGTGGCAAGGATGGCAGTAGGATGGCAGTAACTCTGGTGGTAGTGACGAGGAGTTTGATGACAGCAAGAATGACTTCAGTACTGATGGGTGTAGTGACTGCAGTAGTTACTAGATGGTCAAGGACTCTGGATGGTCAAGGACTCTGGATGGTCAAGGACTCTGACGAGAGAACAGAATTGATGATTCTGAAAAGTAGGGATTTCTACAGGAATTTTAACCACATTCTTTATAACAATAAGTAAAAATAAATATTGTTATACAACAAGGTGAGACTGCAGGGAGCCCTCTGACATATACTTCTGTTATGCTATGACCAGTTGCACTTGATAGTAAGATCACCAACTATTCTGTCAACAATGCAGCCTACCAGCAAATCAAAAGTAAAGACACCTTGGAGTACCAAACTGAATACACTAAAATATTCTATCATTTATTTGTGATGTACCTGTTTTCATGCACAAAAGCCATAAAAAGCTTCTCTGTTCACAAAATTTATAACAGATTGCTCAGTTCAAAATAAAACACACCCTAAATAAATATCAACAAATTCTTCCTGAATGTAAGACAGAGGCGTGCAAAAACACTTTCTCTTACCTCTATGATCAAGTAGCAAACTGCTTCAGCCATGAAACCATACTTCCAACCTTACTAGTGTGTGCTTACTAAGAGCCTCAGTGTGATGCCATAAAGGTTTTTGCCAAACGGTGCGAGTACTTTGTTATTTTTAAGTCGGGAACAGTTCCTTAGCATCCAATTTATGCTTTCCCAATAGCCTAGAGCGTACTCTATCGTTCGATAATACTGTCCCCGAGGCAATCTTCAAACGTTCGTCTTCTTTCTCTCGCTTAGTGTCACCCTCCCACAAAGCAATCAATCCTCTGTGTCTCGCGTGCGCCCGTGACCGCATTACGTAAGGCGCAATTAAAAATTTTATTCACGCGTAATCGGTTAAACGCGCGTGCAAGTACCATTTTTCTCCTAAAAACATGGCCTTTTAGGCTTGACCCCACTTACTACAGCATTAACAAAGTCTTACTTGGGCTCCAAATTGTGAGAATATTCCTGCGAAATTCAAGTCCCAAAAAGTTGCTGTGACTGGTTACTAAGGCTTTGAAAACCCTTTACCAGACTTCATTTCAAAACTTCGTCGTTTTGGGGGGCTGCTAGTAGGTTGTCAAGTGCCACTGGTAGCCAGAATGACTAAGTAATAATATAGGAAGCCAGAAACAGCTGAGGTAAGTACGTAGTTCCGTATTTATTAGCTAAAATTAGAAAAATAACTGTGGCTATTATTTTTGTTAGAGCTGCGAGCTTGTTCACCAGTTACTGGTAATTGAGGTCGTCAGAATGGCTGAAATTGAATACTACAGAATTTACCACTGTCAGAATACCTTATAACAATGCTGAGGAAGCTACCACTACTAGAGGGAAACTGAGGTAAGTACTTTATTCCATATTTGTAAGTTAAAATTACAAAAATAACTCTGGCCTTTCTTTTTTGTAGTAGAGAATTTGTTGTCAAGAGAGACTGGTAATTCAGATAGTCAGAATGGCTTCAATTTGATACTACAGACTACAGAAGTTACTACTACTCAAGAAAATGAGGTAAGAAAGTAATTTTATATTTGTTTGCTAAAATTAATAGTCTTTTGTTTTGTAGCTGAGAGCTTGTCAAAAATATACTGATAATTCAGATGGTCAAAACAGCTTAAATTTGTAACTACAGAAGTTACCAATACTCAGGGAATTGAGGCAAGTAGTAATTTCATATTTGTTGGCTAATATTACAAAAAATAATACTGGCCTATTTATTTTGTAGCTGAGAGCATGTTCAAGAGTTATTGGTACTTGAGGTAGTCAGAATTTTAAGTTTGATACTACAGAAGTTACCATTGTAATTTGGTATTTGTGTTTTCTAAAATTAATGGTCAACAGCTATTATACTTTTCTGCATGAATTAAGCTAAAATATAAATTATGTAGTAACAATACTGTAGTTTTAACTAGGCAGGCTCGCTCGATATTTGTGCTCAAGCACACCACTAGTTTATATGTTTGGACATACGTATGTCATTTTGTACTTTGACCCTCTCGTATTTTCGAGTTAGCTCAACGTTCAACCCCATCCCAAACATCACTAAACAGTATCCTTCGGTTTAACAATCATTACCTGTATCATCCTAGAAATTGAATTATTTACCGCTTTGAATTTTTTGCAGGTGCAGGTTAAACTCAAACTTACTGGAGTTCCATTTCTATTCGAGTTAGTGGCGTTGATAAGTTAATACACTATTTGTCATAGTTATAAGCCCTACGCAACAGTATTTACTTGAAAATTCATTGTCCACTAGACTTACCACAAAGGTAAGTCTTGCGTAAGTATGTTCAGTTATGTGAAAGTATTGTGCGTTACAACAGTTACTAAGAATATCCCAAAGAAAAAGTTTAAAGAACGTGACTTGTTTTTTGTTTCAATTCAAACAGTTGCTGGGAGTGGTTACTATGGCATTGAATGCCTTTACCATATAATACGTAATTTAAAAACTCGACTTTTTTTTAGTAGCTTGAATGTTAGAAGGTAAAACCAAACATTTAACAATAGTGTAGTATTAGGCTCGCTCGCCATTTGTGCTCAAGCACACCACTAGTACAGTCACTTTGCGTATTGCTTGACCACATATCAACGCTCGCGCTATAATTTTGGGCATGCTCACAACTTAGCATCTAGGGTCTGGGAGTGATTTCTACACTGTGAAGTAACTGTTCACTACTCCGCCATGTACGTGGGAGAGTGTGAGAATTCGATTATTCGGAGACAATTTTATCTCCGCTATTGTTCGGAGTGTATGCCCTTCCCGCAGGCTCTAGGGTACACTCTAGGTAAACCCATGGAAAGTGGTACTTTTGCTAAGGTTAAAGCTACCTGGTCGCCTTTTCAAAGTACAATGGTGAGACAATGTGTTTTGTTAGCTAAAAAATAGTTCTTATTAATCAAACTTTTACATTCAGATTGCCTTGAAAATAGTGAAGAATGCTGAGGTGACTAGATTGAGTTGGACAAGTTCCTTGCAAAGGAGATTGCTGTTCTCAAAAAAAATTTCCCATCCCAACATTCTGGATATCTACCAGATTGTAGAGACCGATGAGAAGTGCTTCAATGCATATGAACTGGCAGAGAATGGGACACTAATGGAGTACATGAACTTAAGGGTTCTCCTTCCTGAACAGGAAGTTCGCTTCATTTTCCGCCTAATGTGTGAAGGTCTGTCCTATTGCCATTCTTTAGGAATTTCTCATCGAGACCTAAAGAGATGGAGAATGTCTTCTTCACAAAACATATGGACATAAAAATTGGAGGTAAGTTTATTGTTTGTTTTTATTCCATTGATCAGTCATTAGTTTTTTTTTTGTTTTTTTAATATAGATTTTGGTTTGGCTCTGGACTCACAGCATCAGATAAGTGAGACCTGCAGTGGATCATTGTGCTCCAGAAGTTATCTTAGGATGCCAGTACAATGCGCTATCAAAGCAGATTTATGGAGCCTGTAAGTATTTTAATACACTTACGAAATATGTATATTATTATCACACTACAGCCAACATTTTAATATAATACATTTTGTAATTAGGGGTGTGGTTCTCTATGCCATGGTAAGCAGTCGGCTGCCCTTTGGAGAAGACTGTAACTACCGTAAACTTCACCTTGATAGCCACCTTTCAGAGAGTAAGTGAAATTCACACATTTCTGAAGGCTATTTATAATAAAAAATTATTATTCCTATAGACCTTCGAAATGTACTTCAAGCACTTCTGAATGTTGATGTTCCATTCCGTCCATTCATTACAGAAGTGCAGACTTGGAAGTGGGTGACGGCCTATCCCTCCACTCGACCAACTTGGAGGGAAAATGATGCCAAATACACAGTAGAGAAATGTCTCCCTTCCTTTCTCCACACCATCAAGACTGAATATTTGAGCCAGCCAAACACACTTTCCCAAGGTCTCTTTAGTCTCTAGTCTCTTTAGTCTCTGTCTCTTCTAGTCTTTTAGTCTCTTCTAGTCTCTTTAGTTTTTTCTAGTCTCTAATAGTCTCTTTTTGAGTCTTTTCCTAATTTACACTTAGAGATGCCTGATAACAAAAAATATATATATAAGGATCTGGCACCCCATATGCACCTCTGATTGCCTCTGCCTAGATGTAGCCTCCAGCTCATACTTCACCGCCCAGAACTCGCACGCATTTCTTTCACTGCCAAACCAAACTTAGCTACCCTCGTGAGACTTCTGGCAACACCCTGAAGCAATCTTTACCAAAAGGTCGTCAATTTCATAGTGTCGTGATGTCAGCAAGCATCGTTCGCAAGCTAAGTCACCCGATGCTTTCGCGATACTTTACAGCTGGAATTCATCGTTTCTACTTCCTCTTTCGCTGATAAAAAACTTCAATAATCACCTTAGTGAGTTATCTACATGTGTACATTCTATCTTGTGCTTTAGTTATACTGTTATTACCTATTGGAATGATGTACAAGTAATGACAACTACAAAGAGACAATGTCAATTCTCATTCACTACAAAATCATTCATTCAGTGACAAAAATCCAATCAAAATTTAATGAGTCAATCTTGCGACAATTCCTGGGTACTGGAACATTGTGGTAAATCTTGCTGAGGTGTAACATCAGTCTCTTCATTTATGTCATCCAGACTGGCTGCTGGTGATGGTGTGGGAGAATCAGGCAATGGGAGCAATGAATACAAATCCCTCAGCTGTCCCAGACTGCTCTCTCTCAACAGCATCTCTCTCTTTTGAGCACTTTCTCTTCTTGAAGTTGGACGATAATCCAGAAGTGACAAATTCTCTGAGCCTACAATGGAGGACATATTCCGAAACTGAGCCGAGAACAGAACATACTCATCAATAGTTTGAGAGCCTGAATCCTTGGTGAGTGGTTTGAAGAATGCATGCAGCTGCTGCTGATCTGTTGAGCCACTTACAGATGTTTTCGGAGAATATCGAGTAAAGCTCAAACTAGGGACTTGAAGCTGACGTCCTACAAAAAAAAATCATTAATGCTAAGTGAATTGAAGATTTAATATTCATAAATAGTATATATGGGATGGTTCATAGCATGTATATTGAGAGCACTGTACTGTACTGTTGACTCACCAGTGACAATATCACTTGAAAGTTCGTATGATTCCTTTCTGTCGTCAAAAGAGCCATGTCGGCTTCCAGATCCCCTTTTGTCAAAGGAGCTTCTTTTACTGGGAAACATTTGCTCTATTGAAAATCTTGTTAAAGATTGACCAGCTGGACTGACAGAGACTCTGCGCATGTCCAATTTTTCTCCAATGACTTGGTTGTTTATGGGTGCATCAATTAATTCTTCTTGACTAGCATAACATGATGGCACAAAGATTGCCAAAAGCTTTGGAAAAAAGAAGCAGCCAATGGCTGTGGTTGAAGAAATCATAAGCCCAAGGACAATTGAGGAAGATAGGAATATAGTTCCAAATCTTGCGGCGCCGAAGTAACTTGGAACGAAGGCAAGCCAAATGATCAATGTTGAATATAAGGTAACGTTGATAAATTTGGATTCATTGTAATTTTGAGGAATGTGCCTGGACTTATAAGCATGGATACAGCACAAAACAAGCAACACTAAATTGTAGCCCAGCGTTATGGGCAGAAAAGTGTATGATGTTTCCTTACACTTCAGCTCTGCTTCAAAGCCAGTATAAACAATGACAGTGCCGGGGTGCAGCAGTGCCAGCCAAATTGCCGATATCGCCACTTGAACTGACAGAAGCAGGAACGTAAACACTAGCTGGCTTTGAGGGCTGATGAGTGCAGGCTTCTGGGTGGTTTTTCTAAGTCGATTAAAGATTCTGTAGATGCGATTGCTCCTCACAAGAATAGCACTGTAGCATAGAGAAAGGCTGATACCCACTCCAATTCTCCGAATAATACATGTAAAAACTGACGGCTTCAGAATGAAAAAAAATGGGAGAATGTCGCAAAGAAGTATTCCAGTGAGCAAAACAGCACTTAATTCGCGGCTAGAAGCCACAACTATTTCATGTTTTCTCCACCGTATAAATGTAGCCATGGTTGCAATAGTGATGGCTGTAAGAATTAATGAAAATATTGTTACCGTAACCCCAAACCAATCATGCCATGTCAAGTAGGTGGGTATTATGACCTCACACTGAGTTTTTTGTGCATCGGGCTTCCACCCAAGGGGGCAGGGATAACAAGCACTTCCATTGCTGACTAAAATAGGACTAGGACAAGGCTTACAAGTCCAGCAGCAGTCTGGCTGATCAGGAACAGCTTCTGGAAAGTCTCCTCCTTTGCATGGGTGACTGCAGATTGACTGAGGGGAATCTACTGCACTTGTTGACCATTCTATAGGTCTGTAGAAATCTAATCCTTGGGTATGAAGCCACAAGCCCACTGTCTCGTAGTAGTAACCCTTGGGACCGTTTTCCTTTAAATTCTTGACCAAAAAATCTCCTTCTTCATCCCCACTACTGTCGAAAGCTATTGTGTCACTAGAAGCTCCACTAAAAGTTATATTGTGGAGATAGTTCAGCAGTATTCCATAGTGGATCACAACTGTTTCCTGATTGCGTAGAATAATCTGGGGGCAAGGCCATTTCCCATGACATAAATTGCTTATCATGTTATGTATAGCATGTGCAAAGGCGTACACAGCATCAATAGTGAATGTGACCTTGCTGTTCTGCTTGTAGCCTCCTGCACTCGATATAGCTTCATTGGCTGGATCACATTCTCGTTTGTGGCTTCCACTAAAGCTACAGTTAAAGAAGAATTCCCAATACTCTCGGAGCCAAGGGTTAGAGGAATAGTTCAGAGGGTTGAGGGACTCAAAGTAACGATCAAAGGATTTACTCAGAAAAGCCTTGGGTGTAATGCTCAACATTCCTTTGGCTACTTCATGAAGGTCAGATGTAAGCTGATCACCCCAGGCATCACTACCTATCCAAGTAATTCTGTTGGCAAAACTTTTGTCTACTGCAACCTTTCTTTTTACAGCTTTAAGTACCCCAGTCGCTGTAGAAAGTTGCCCAAAGATGATCACAACTGTTGAGTTTTTTGACCATTCACTATCTATATTTTGCACGACTTCATCAAAAATCTTTTTATCAGTTGTCCCTGGTAATATCTTTGTACTCGAGGCGATGCATATTTTTGAGTTATTGTCTGATTCCAGCTCATCTAATACAGCTCTTATCCCTTCGTTGCCATAAGCATCATCAGAATAGATAGTATGAACAAAAGTCCAGTTAAATGTTTTAATAATGTCAGCCATGGCCCTGGCCTGAAGAGAATCAGGTGGAACCGTTCGGAAAAAATACTCAAACCTTGTTTTGTCACTGAGCACTTTAGCAGTGGAGGCATAGCTGATCTGAGGCACATTAAACAGTCTCATTAAGTTAGCCACTGCTATGGAAACACTGCTAGAGGCGGCTCCTACCACTCCTGATATGTTATGGCTTATTACAAATGGGAGGCTTTCTTCCAAAGCTTTGTTGACTAGCACACAAGTATCTCGTATCTCAAAGGCTAAGGTAATGTCCGGAAGGATGTCAGGAGAAGCATTTATCGTACGAGTAGCAAATACCATAGCTTCTTGTCTTTGGAATCCCAGATCTAGAATCTCACCACAAGTTCCATTCTGGTTCTTGTGAACAGGAAACAGCCCTCCCAGGAGAATTACAGGCTTAGGGGGAACAATTGAAGCAACCATGTCATCTTTGTAGATTGGAGGATGACTCCCATTCACTAACAAGCAGACCTCAATCACTAAAATGCGAAATAGCAAAGATTTGGGCATGATGATTATTTCACAATAGTTCCCAGAGGCATCAACTTGAAAGAGAAGAAGTAGACTATAGCCAGATCAAATAAGACGATGCAGTATCCTCCAGTTTGATTCAGTGCAATATAGCTGTCAGTGATTGCATAACTCCAATAATCAATTCTCACACTTGCTGGTTAACAATTCAACTATTAATAGCTGCTAGCAATTAACAGATTTGTACTTTCCACAAGGTGAGCATTCCATGTTCTGTTATGATCACTATTGTTTATGTTTGAATAGACATTATTATTATTATTATTATTATTATTATTATTATTATTATTATTATTATTATTATTATCATTATTATTATTATGTATTACTAGATATTTTGGCCAACCAACAGTATGTAAGTAAGGTAAGTTATTTTTTAATTTCTATAGGAAATATAGATACTATGTACTCAGAAATAGAATATTTCATCCGATTGTATCGTTCTTGGCAAAATTAAAATATATATACACTGAATTGGATGTAAATATATATATATATATTATACATTGGATATTTTCCTTGAGTATTTACATATCACAGGAGCGTTCAATCAATAATGTCCTATAGAATGCTCCAATGTACCCGTGCTTAGTCTGTACAAGTGAAATTTTAGAAGTATGGTGGAGTTACCTCTGAACGACAGGACTTCTTATTAGAAATGGGGAAGAATACAAACCTGGTAGCTTATCTTCTCTAACAAGAAGCTTGGATAGGCACATACGTGATTCAAGAAAAGAGTATTGCATTTTGACTGACAAAGGTGTTGCCAAACATTAAGTAAAGAGGAAAATGTTAAGAAGATGAGATAAAGGTGTTGTTGGAAAATATCCAATGTATAATAAGCAATTTATTACAATCATCGCACTATATATATGTATATATATTATATATTATATATAATAATAGCACATTTTCTTGCTTTTTAACAGCCAATAATATTGTTAATAAAAACTTAACCCGACGTTTCAACTTTTTGCCAAAGTCCTCTTCAGGGGTCAACTGAAGAGGACTTCAGCAAGATGTCAAAACATTGGAGTAAGATATTATTGGCTATAAAAACGAGAAAATTTGATATTATTATAATTATTTCAGCCGAGAATGACTGAATTATATATATATATATACACACACACACATATATTATATAATATATACTTTTTGAGGGGCACAGTGACACAGTTAGGTGTAGTTGTTTTTATTAGTTGGTTTTTGTTGGACTACACAAAACTCTATTACACTGAATCAGGAAGATACTTCATCATCTTATTTGACCTGGCTGTGGTATATTTAATCTCTTCTAAGTTAATTTGTTAACCTTCCAGCGCGCATGCGCGAGAGGGTTATAGTAGTTATCCTGTCTGTTTGTCTGTTTGTCTGTCTGTCACGCTCTGATTTAGAAGATTACTGACAATTAACCGTTGATTACTCAGAATGAAGATTTAGGACCTCTTATTGTGCTACTTTTTTTAATTTCAGGCTAATTGTTGAGAATTCAGGAAGCTTTCAACTCTGTGTAGGTACCAGCTTTTATGGGTAACGCCCCTTTAGCGTCGTGTCATAATCACGTGAGCAAATATTTCTTGAAGAGGTGAAGTTTCATGTTGAAAATGTATAGCGGTGAGTGTTTCTGGCTAGTTTAGTTTCTTCTCTTATGAAGACAGAGTTTCCATGTACCATTTTCATTGCTCGAGCTATATTGATGCCTCACTAAAATAGCTAACAGGTTGCTTGTTCTTTTTGAAGGAGATTATATTGTAATAGCAACATGTGTAGTCCAACAAGAACTAACTAAGTAAATACAACTTATTTTCATTTGGTACCAGAGAATATTATCACGAGTCTGTTGACTAAGCATTTATGTGAGTACCATGGCACGAGCGTAAGTATGGCCAATCAGACGAGTGATGTTTACCAGCAGTATCAAATGAATAATAAAATGATTATGTACTTTAGGCACCATTTTCCATATCACCTGTGTTTTTGGTTATTACGTTGGGTTATTACGTTGGGCCCCTAGTTACAGCTTGCTTATTGTGAGCAATACACACTATAAATGTATTTTTCATTTGATAGTAAAGTACGCCACTCTCATCTCATTGGTCACATTTACGCTCGTGCCTGCAGTACTCACATGAATACTAAACCAACAGACTCATGATATTCTCAAGTATCAAATGAATAATATATGGTACATTACTGAATGTATTGGAAATAATAGAAACTTACTTGTAATCTACAAGATATATCCCTGCCATCATCTGTTTAAGGGAAAAATTATACTAATGAGGGGATTGACTCCAGCTTGAAATATACTTTAATTGTTATTGGTACCTAATCGTAAAAAAAAGTGTTTATGAAACAAAATGTAGTTACATTTGCAGTATCATAGAACAGTATTAAACACAAAGTCCAATTACTGTATGTGTGTGAGAAGGGATGATCACAGGGTGCTCACAATACACCTAAGTTCCACGATACAGACTGCTAGTTGAGAAAGGTTTAACACTATAACATTGCGTCCATGCTAATATGTGCTTATTAAGAAGGTGTAAACTACCTTATTATCAGCCTGGATATATACTTGTTTATAACTTGGTGATAATTGGTGTGATTGAATAGTTTCACATACGATTTCTCACTTTGCCATATAAAATTCTGTACTGCAATTAAACACAAGGACTACTTACTGAACATCAATAGTTGACTAGATCTCACATTTCATACCAGAATAAGAAATAGCATCGGAGCCTAAACAAAGAGGATGACAATATTAAATACATAACAACACATTCAATTGACGCTAAAATGACATTTTCAACTATTGAATGTTAAAAAAAAATGGCTTCATAACCCAATGAACTGTGCAATGACTCCGTATTTAGCAGCTGCTTCAAATATTCTGAGTAATAAACTACAATGGCCACTTTAAGTTTAGCTGTAGATATTTGGCTTAGAGAAAATATATACTACAATGTTATTTGTGGTTATATATTCCTCTATCCTCTTCCATGAGCCACACTATAGTAATCTACAGGCAAGAAATTACTTATGCTCTGTTATATGGCTGTCCTACGAGTGATTGTGGTAGTCAACTAGAATGGTGTAACCCACAGCTTGTTTTGCTAATGTACATAATAAAGACTGTATAAAGTTATTAATAGCCGTCTCACTCTAAAAGTTTACGGTCGGATGTAATATGACCTTACAATGTTAATTGTAAGTTTATCTCGCTCAGATTTAGAGTTGGCCCTTGTGGTGTGCATTTTTTAGATTAAGTCATGTCATATATTTCCTGTAACTTAATAATGGATGAGATACTTGTTTAGCTTCATACTAACCTTGGCACTGTGACTTCCCCTTTGGGAAATTATCTCAAAATGAAACCTATGTGATCAGCTTCAATTGTCACACACACCAGGACATCCCCCCATTGCATTCCTGTGTGGCAGCAACTAACTACCAATTTATGTTACAGCTCAAAGGTGGACAAATTTTGAAATGACTTCATGCTGATGATAATGCCAAGGGGAATCTCGCCTAACATAGAGCACAGACTAAACAACTTAACAGAGGAATTCTTAATAGCATTATACAAGCATATAATTTGTACAAAAAATAATTGAACCTACTTTCAGATTCAGTTAGTTTTCCGTTTTACTCTCTTATAAATGCACACATTCATCAAAGCCACACTAACATCCTAGTACTTGTAGGGATTGATGACAAAACGCCGTGGACTTTTGTATGATTTCTTAAGTATGCTTGCCTGGATAGTGCACTTAATCTCACATACTACTAGTCTCATATAATATACACATTTTATAATAATGTGTATTAAAAACACAAATATGAATTAACATAAGAAAGGAATGATTGACTCCTATTTTTGGATATTCATGACTCTTACCTAATTATTTTTGGTGTGTGTGTGCAAGTGCTGTTACTATACAAACTGTTTAAATCACTAGATAATTTGTGAAACCATACATGGAAGTTTAATTTCCCTTATCTTGGATACTCGTACAAATTATGGTCACAGTGGGTTATCACACATTCTGAGAGTAGTACTGCCATTATCAGAAGAACTTTTGAACCTAAAAGCTATTTCAGTTGTTAAGTCCTAGCTGATGGTTTGATAGCTGGTCAGTTATAGCTATGCTTATATTCAAAGTAGTGCTGATCAGCCAGTGTCTGCTGCAGCTCCTAGTCTGTCAGCAGACAGATCTGGTGTACCAGTCACAGAGTGTTGGTGGTACCAGTGATGTGGTGCTGCTTGGAGGACTCTTTGCAGTGCATAGCAACTTTGATGGAAGTGTTTGCACAGGACTCACTGAGCCATCAGTGCAGCGAGTGGAGTCCATGGCTTATGCTATCAATGAAATTAACAGCAGGACTGACCTGCTCCCTAATATAACTCTGGCTTTCAGGATTAGAGATACTTGTGGAAGTTCCAGGTATGGCTTGGATGAGGCCTTCCATTTTGTCCAGGCTACTACAAGGGAAGAGGCATGCAGTACTAACAGGACT
>WLWD01005923.1_pt1 | contig 49736 bp, 40 predicted proteins | sample 6712731 | NCBI WGS metagenome assembly WLWD01 (sample SAMN12718690, study PRJNA576275) | sponge metagenome | isolation source: marine sponge | host: Mycale hentscheli | place: New Zealand: South Island, Marlborough, Capsize Point | collected 2014-11-01
GAACAACTAGATTAGTGAAAAGGAACAGGTGTGAGAATAGTCTTCATAGTGTAGAGAACAACTAGATTAGTGAAAAGGAACAGGTGTGAGAATAGTCTTCATAGTGTAGAGAACAACTAGATTATTGAAAAAGAACAGGTGTGAGAATAGTCTTCATAGTGTAGAGAACAACTAGATTAGTGAAAAAGAACAGGTGTGAGAATAGTCTTCATAGTGTAGAGAACAACTAGATTAGTGAAAAGGAACAGGTGTGAGAATAGTCTTCATAGTGTAGAGAACAACTAGATTAGTGAAAAGGAACAGGTGTGAGAATAGTCTTCATAGTGTAGAGAACAACTAGGTTAGTGAAAAGGAACAGGTGTGAGAATAGTCTTCATAGTGTAGAGAACAACTAGATTAGTGAAAAGGAACAGGTGTGAGAATAGTCTTCATAGTGTAGAGAACAACTAGATTAGTGAAAAGGAACAGGTGTGAGAATAGTCTTCATAGTGTAGAGAACAACTAGATTAGAGAAAAGGAACAGGTGTGAGAATAGTCTTCATAGTGTAGAGAACAACTAGATTAGAGAAAAGGAACAGGTGTGAGAATAGTCTTCATAGTGTAGAGAACAACTAGATTAGTGAAAAGGAACAGGTGTGAGAATAGTCTTCATAGTGTAGAGAACAACTAGATTAGTGAAAAGGAACAGGTGTGAGAATAGTCTTCATAGTGTAGAGAAAAACTAGATTAGTGAAAAGGAGCAGGTGTGAGAATAGTCTTCATAGTGTAGAGAACAACTAGATTAGAGAAAAGGAACAGGTGTGAGAATAGTCTTCATAGTGTGGAGAACAACTAGATTAGTGAAAAAGGAACAGGTGTGAGAATAGTCTTCATAGTGTAGAGAACACCTAGATTAGTGAAAAGGAACAGGTGTGAGAATAGTCTTCATAGTGTAGAGAACAACTAGATTAGTGAAAAGGAACAGGTGTGAGAATAGTCTTCATAGTGTAGAGAACACCTAGATTAGTGAAAAGGAACAGGTGTGAGAATAGTCTTCATAGTGTAGAGAACACCTAGATTAGTGAAAAGGAACAGGTGTGAGAATAGTCTTCATAGTGTAGAGAACAACTAGATTAGTGAAATGTTTACTTATACTATTGTTGTGTTCAGTGCATCATAAAGACATTCTGTAATGCTGGATTAATAAATTGGAGTTTGTTGAAACTAATCAATGGGAATTTTTGTCAAGACTGAATGAGTGTGATTTAATGCATGAATCCGAACTATTTTCATTTTTTTATTATTTCAAATGAGGATTTAATTCATATTAGATTAATCCAATAAGGTAAAACTAACACGTCTGTACTATATGTGACCGTCTACAGGAAAACCGGGCACAACGCGGCACCCTTCGAAAATTTTTTTTTGCACTTTCAGAGTTGTCAGCATCCAGATATTGAGCTCTCCAAGTTTTATCGTCGTAGCTTAAGTCGTTCCCACTATAATAGACCTAACCGTTCCCTTCCGTCGGCTTGAAACAATACATTTTTAAGAAATCGATCGATCTTTTATCGATATTTACGCACGCCGTGTTGTGCCCGGTTTTCCTGTAGACGGTCACATATTATGATATACCTACCATTGCTGTCATGACACTATATCATAATGTGAATATAACATTAACTTTGCCCAAGACTACTGGTATGAATAACTAGTGGTATGCTTGAGCACAAATAGTAAGTGAGCCTCCCTACTTACATAATAGTACCTTATTGTGATTAATTTTAACCTCTAATGCTCCAGCTACTAAAAAATTGTCAAGTTTTAAATTACGTACAAGTAAGGAACAACACTGTTGCATAGGGCATATAACTATGACAATAGTACATTAATTTACTACCGCCACTCATCCACTGTAAATATATTCTGTGATTTAAAAAAAGTGTAAATCTATTTTGAAATGTTTTAATAGAGGCTTCAGAGTTACGGAAAATCACAGTTGCATGAATGACCACCATTTCTAGAAGTTTCATAACTACATATCAAGAAATCTATTTACTTATTTTATAAACAGGCTCATTGTCATTCCATATTCTACCTACAACTGCAAGGTGTTAGAGCAATTAAGCACAGCATGTGTTTCCATTGTATTTGCAACAAACTCAAGTCAAAATGTCGTATACAGTATAATTATATAGTTTTATGCTCTGTTCACTGCTCTTGACTAAAACTTCATACAAGATACCAATTTCATAGTTTACCAGAAGAAAATGCTGACTAATTTCTTACCATTAATCAGAAGTGGTCCACTAATAGAAATTCTTCCATTGCCATCAGTAACTGAACATTCAAATGTTCCCACAAAGTTAGAGATATTACTACCAGAGAGAACATATGTTGTAGAAACTGCCAATCTATCGATCACAGGATCTGCTTCTATAAAAGTAGTGCCAGTAATTATTGGTACATTATTATTAGTCCACTGAACTGATGTTACTAATCCTCCACGAATGATGCATGTTAACTGCAGCGACTGACGAGAATAGTTAAGATTAGCTGTTAAATCTACATATTACATATAGAAATTATCATTGATTCAGTCATTCTTGGCTGAAATAATTATAATAATAGCAAATATTTCTCTTTTTAAAGTTAATTATTGCTTAAGTTATAATTAACTATATTGGCTGTTAAAAAGAGAAAAAAATTGCTAGAAATTATCATTATATATCTGGACAATATACTGAGGCCTGTACACAATCATCTTGGAATTTAAAGATTCCTATTAAATGAGGAGGTCACATATAAAGGGGTGTAGCTGGGACATATATTGCGATTAGTGGGAAATAGCAGATGTTAGTTTTGTCACCAACTTCCCGGAGATCAATTTAGAACGCTTTACAGTAACTTAGATCACAAAACATCACATCAGTATGAAACAAACGATCAGCACCTTAACCGAAGGAAAAACAAACAAAAAAACAAAAACAAAAACAAATGGTTGGCCTTAAATAAGAGAAATAAGAAGAGTACGGCTTGCCATTGACACCGCTAATTCAACTACACAGGATATACAGCTCAGTGGCGGAGTATTGCTAGACACTATCCTGAGGGGTCATCTTCAATCAAGAAGTACTTTGGCACACACACACGGCACTGATAGGAGATTTGGATTATTATTTTTTATCATTCGTTACAATGGTTATAAAAGGTGCTTGTAAGTTGGGGTACTCATCTTAAACATGGTATGGGTTGAAGTAAAAGAGTAGTGGGCTATTCTGGAAGGTTCTTTTGGCGTAGTTACTTTTTTAACTTTGAATAAAAGGAGCAAGAGGTCAAAGGGTATGCCGGGATTCTCCTTTACATACCCAGATACCTCTGGAAGGAGTTCAGAATGTGGTAAACGAGGCCACAGATTTTTGTGTATGGATAATAGCATTGAATCACGTATGAATTATAAACACGACCTTTACGTTTAAGACTTGGGATATCATACAAGGGGACAAATGAATATTCATCATATTCTGTAATTAAGACAGCTTTATACATAAACTTCCATTGGTATACAGAATTTTCATTCTAGATTCGGTTAATAAATTTTTTTAAAATTTTTTAAATATGCACACAACGAGCATATTTTATCACGAAGCTAAAATTATGCCTAAAAATTTGTAATTACTGCACTAATTGTGCCCTTAAAATACTGTGCATTAAAAAAACACCTCATTTATACATTTTATAGGCCCTCTACAGCCTAACAACTAAACAGTTGCCACAGTGTAGTGCTTCATAAAAGAAGCAATCTAATGTAGTAGTTATCATAGTGAGGGTATTACAGCTCTCAAGTTTTAGCTTTTGACATTAATCTTGTGCATGAACAATGCTTACTTCAACAATTCATCACTTGAAGGTTTTTTGCTTTTTATCACTGATATTCATGTTTCACACAGGAAATTAATTTCACTCAATTTATGAATGCAAACAAACTTCTTTGTTTTATGTGATATAGAGGTCAGCATAGGCTTAATCTAGAGTTAATATAATTCATAGCATATGAGTTAAAATAGTAACAGCAATAACAGAATTCCACTAAGACTTAATTCCATAGCTTAGAAGAAAAAAACCCCCAACAACAGTAGTTTTAAAGTTCAGCTAATAAAATTGTTGTAGTAGCTAATAAAAATATACAAATTTTGAATACCAAAATATACATGAGTTGAGGTAGAACCAACATAGGTGAAAGACACAATTTAAAACAACATCAGCCAATTGACAATTCTCTACTGTATTCAAAATGATCATGCAGCATTACGGGTAACAGTGTGCATTTGCTATGCAAATATTTAATAAAAAGTGAATTGTTGGGCAATGAAATACAAAGTGAGTACAGGGTATTTTAATATTCATACTGCAGGTATAGTCACAATTTAGTCAAAATGTAAACTGCTATAATCTCAAGTTCTGAAATTCGTAGTGTGCCTCAATGTAATGTAGAAAATAACTTCGGATAAAATGTAATTTATAAAATAACTGGGGTTAAAGTGTAAGGATAAAGCAAGAAAAAAAAGAAAAAGAAAAAATGACTAAGTGAGAGTAATAGGAAGGAAATGAGATGACCATAAAAGAAGGAAAAATTGACATGAAAGGATAAAGAAAAACAGACTCTGATTATAGTTGTAACACTATCAGGGGTACACAATTGAAAATCAGGGATATTCTTGGGCTTCAAATCGTGAGATAATTCCTGCGAAAACTTGTTTGTCAACTCCCAAAAAGTTGCCGTGACTGGTTACTATGGCATTGGAAACCCTTTACCAGATGTAACTTGCAAAACTGTCTTTTTTTTTGGGCTGCTTAAGTGCCACTTGTTGGTTGTCATGCGCCACTGGTAGTCAGAATGGCTTAATATTAATACTATGGAAGCTACCATTACTTGGGGGAGCTGAGGTAAGTATGTAATTAAATGAAGCACCAGGAGGTGCGAACCCTCAGCGTATGTCCACCAGATAACCTCGATCAATTAAAACCCCTCTCGGTTGCAGAGATCAGCAGTAGAAGCGAACGTCTGTCAAAAATCATTTTAAACCTTTAGCATTTACACACAGACAGTTGCTACTTACGAAGATACAAAGAAAGAAGCAAACAACAGAGCAAAGGGAATGCCTCAGTTAAAACAGATAAGCTCCGCGGTATATAACTCGACTCTAGCCTCCTTACACGCGTGAAGCGCGACAATTGCAACAGCAGTACAAGCCGGCCGGCCACTCTCTAGCTGCAATTTTCAGCTCACGTGATTATAACGTGCGGTAAAGGGGCATTACCAGTAGTGCAATAGCACAATGATCGTACGTGCAGCTAAAAATCGATAGCTTTTTCTTGAAAACTAAGTCGAAACAAAAAATTCTAGCACATTAAAAAGACTTACTTTGCAAATTTGTCTATCTACATCGTTTCAGAGCCCGGAAGGCCGTCATCTTCGAGATCCGTTGTTGAATGACACACACAAACACACACACAAAGTGACTACTGTAACTCTCTTGCACATGTGCGATGAGGATTAATTACTAAAATAACTCTGGCCATTTGTTTTGTAGAGTTGAGAGCTTGTTCAAGAGTTACTGGTAATTGAGGTACTCAGAATAGCTTAAATTTGATATATACTAGTGCTGTGCTTGAGCACAAATATCGAGCGAGCCTGCCTAGTTAGGTTACATAAAACTACAGTATTGTTACATAATGTATTTTAGCTTAGTTCATGTAAACAATATAGAGCAGTTGATCATTAATTATACGGAATTGCTCTCATACCTCAATTTCCTCAGTAGTGGTAACTTCTGTATGTATATTTAGTATGTATACCCCTTAAATGTGCGCTCGGGTATTTTCCCCTAAAAGCACAGCTTTTTAGGCTTGACCCCACTTTCTTCTGACACTACAGCATTAAGCAAGTCTTACTTGAAACTTGGGGTCCAAATTATGAGATAATTCCTGCAAAAAGCTTGTTTTTCAAGTCCCAAAAAGTTAATGCGACTGATTACTATGACCTATGACATTGAAACCCCTTTACCAGACATAATTTCAAAACTTCATCGTGTTTTTGGGGGGATGCTAAATGCCGCTTATTGGTTGCAAAGTGCCAATGGTAGCTAGAATGGCTAAATATTAACACTAAAGAAGCAACCATTACTTGGGAGAAGCTGTGGTAACTATGTAGTTCCATATTTGTTAGCTAACATTACAAAATCTGGGTATTTTTTTGGTAGAGGTGCGAGCTTGTTTGCAAGTTAGCTACTTGGTAATTGAGGTAGTCAGAATGGCTTGAATTGGATCAACAGAAGTTACCACTATTCAGGAAATTGAGGTAAGAGAGAATTCTGTATTTGTTTGGTAATATTAATGGTCAACTGCTATATACCTTTTTGCATGAACAAAGCTAAAGTATGTTATGTAGCAATACTGTAGTTAGATGTATTCTCTCTCTTTCACAGGCTTTTTTAAACAATACAGAATTAAAAAATATTTGGTCACCACCAGGAATTGAACCCAGGACCGCTTGTATAGCACTATAGAAGCACTATTCAAGCTGAAGTTTGATAATACAGAGGTTACCATTACTCATGTAAGAGAGTAATTTTGTATTTCTATGCTATTAGTGTTCAACTGCTATTATACTACTGTTTTTAATTGAACTAAGCTTAATGTAATTATGTAGTGGCAATACTGCAGTTTTATGTACCTAACTTGAAGCTCACTCGCCATTTGTGCTCAAGCACATCACTCACTAGTTTATATATATGTGTGGACGTACGTATGTCATTTTGTACTTTGACCCTCACGTTTTTGTGTGTTCTACACCTTTGCATACCTTCACCAAACAGAGTCTTCGGTTTAGCGATCCCGTATCACTCAAGAAAATGTAACCGTTTTTCGTATTAGGTTGTTTATAAATGTCACAAGATGCACTTAGGTCTTAATCTTAGTGCTAGACTCAACAACACTGTGTAGTAAATCTCTAGTGCTTCTTGTTTTTCAAGTCGCAAAATGTTATGGTGTAAGGTTACTATGGTATTGAGACCTTTACCAGACGTAATAAAAAAAACTCCACCTTTTATAGTAGCTGTGAGTGCTTGTTGTCAAACGCTACTAGTAACTCAGATAGTCAGAATGCGATATTAGAGACTACAGAAAATACCAGTACTCGGGAAATTGAGGTAAGAAAGTAGTTCTGTATTTGTTAGATAAAGTATGGTCACAACAGCTATGTAATTATACATTTAGAAATGGACTGATAGCTAGATTCTTTTGAAGTGTTTCGTTTGTGCACAGGCTCGCTCGCCATTTGTGCTACAGCACATCACTAGTTACTTTCATTAATTCCCTCCAGGAAACACTCAAGCAAGCAGAGTCAAGACATTCATTCAAGTTTGTTTTGTCCTGTTGAAGTTAAATACAAATACCAAATTAATAAAAATACGATATATTAAAAATGATCATATAAAATGAGGTGCTTCGACACTTACTGCAGTGATTGTTACTAAATAACTAACCTTGTAATTGTCCCACATATAAGTAGACATCCAGTTGTTTAATAGTCCCATTAGTATCAGGTATTTCACATGTATATACTCCAGTAGGAGACATAGCATTGTTAGTACGATCAAGAATAACTGAACTAGGTCCTGTACTCGTGGAAATACTGTTACCACTATTACTTGGAACTAAGGTTCTATCTGGATATCTCCAGCTACCAAGAGAACTGGTACCTGTATCACTACTCCTACAACATGATGTAAGAGGTGTAAGACACCTCAGAGCATTTCTATCTTCTCCTATACTAGCGAAATCAATAGCCGAGTTAGCAGAATACAAGGAGCCGGTTAAGAGAAAGCCAAGTCCTAAAGAAATGGGACCAAAATATACATCTAAGCAACAACACACAAAATACACTAACCTTGAGGTGCAGTAGTTTCTACAGAAATAGGTTGTGAGGGAGACCCCACAAATGTGGTAAATGTACTATCTTCTGAATCAGCTCTAATACTAATATTATATGAAGTTCTTGGAATAAGTTGTGTGAAATTATATATCCTGTTAGTACCAACATTAGCAATGAATGTGCCAACACAATCAGAATCAGTAACCTGACAAATAGACAGAATATATCTTGATATTAATCCATTTCTCTGGAGACAAGGAATCTCATCCCATGTTATGGCAATGGATATTGGAGAAGAAGATTGGGTAATTAAAGAAGGTGCAGTAGTAGGTGGAGCTAGATAAAATAAGATAATAGCTATGTTAGAAAACAATACATAAATGGTTTGAGACTTTAGAGCTAAGAATTGTATGTTGTATATATATATATTACATATATAGAGCAGCACATATAAAGCAGCCAACAGATTACTGTTATGAATTCCCAGTTACACCAAATTTGCTCGCTTAAAAACCGCAAAAGTCAATAATATAAACAATATAATATTAATTCATTTGATACAGGAGAATATCATGACTCAGTTGGCTTAACATTTACACAAGTGCTGCAGGAACAAACATAAATATGGCCAATCAGACGAGTGATATTTGCAGTATTCAAGGAATAACACATTTATTATATACTGCTCATGCATGAATACCATAGCAATGAGTTTCTTGTGTAATAACACTTATTTAACCTGGGGATGTAATAACCTAATGTGATAACTATGGACAAAGGTTATATGGGAAATATTGCCTTTAAATGTTGAAATATAATGGACATATCTTGCTATTGTATAAACACAACGGACAATGAGCCTGATTATATATACATACTAGAGATTACACAGATACTGAGAAAGACAAAGATTTGATTCTTACTATTCCATACATTGCAGGATTGAGTGAGAGTTGTAGAGACTTTGACATCAAAACAGCATTTAAGTCGGACACTAAGATCTCATCTTACTAAAGTCAAAGATTCTATATCCAAGTCATCTATAGTGTATAGCATATCTTGCACTTGTGGTAAACTATATATAGGTGAACAAACTAGAAGGCTTGAGAAGAGAGTGAAAGAACATCAGGATGCTTGCAAGAGAGTTGATGAGAAAGTTTCAGCCATTGCTGAACATGCTTGGTAGCAACATCACCCCATTAAATGGGAAGAGATAAGAGTTGTAGACAGAGCAAGTAAAATACACATACAGATGACACCAGACAACAAGGTTAATAGAGACATAGGTTTAGAGCTTCCAGGATGCTGGCTGTCTATGCTGCGTGCAAATCACCCTTCAATACATAATAAACAGTAAGCTAACCCTCTAGTAATCTTGCTGTTTATATTGTGTTTATTATATCACCACGGAGAGTTCGACCTCAGTTGATCCCTGAAGAGGACTTCAGCAAGAAGTAGAAACGTCGGTTTAAGTTATAGTTAACATAATATTGGCTGTTAAACAAGAAAATTTGCTATTATTAAAAATATTTTATTCCGTGCAGAAAAAAATGAGTGGTTGAAAAAACCTGAGTTTCTTACAACTGAGCTAACAGTTATTTATCCAGTTCTACCACAAAAAATATATACTTGTATGTAGATGCTACTAGCCATTATGTTAATTTACCTGCTCTAGTGCGAACTACCCTACTGACTGATGCACTTCCAGCTCCATTCACTGCTGTCAAGGTAATTGTGAACTCAGTGTATTCTTCCACACCAGATGAAGTGTACATTCTAGCAGATCCATCTATTCCCATGATATTATTATTACCAGCACTACCAGAGACACCATCACATCCAATAACTCTGAAGGTGTATGATATAGTATAGGAATCCACTACATCTCCAATAGTCTGAGTCCATGTGAGAGTAATAGAAGTGGAGGTGGCTTGTGGGGTTGAAATCAGTGGTGAAGAAGGAATTTCAACTGAATCACAACCACAAAAAAGTTTTATACTTCTCGAAAATAATTTATTCAGAAATCTTTAGTTGTTTTTAATGACATTATTATTTCAATTAAAACAATGGTAAGAATATTTTGATGACTTAAGAATATAAATATACCACATATTGAATTAGAGGATCATCATACTCACTCAAGCTTTAATTGTCACAAATAATAGAATCTTTTGTAGCTTAAGAATAGATTCTATAGATAGAGTAATAAAATTTAGACTCACACATGTCAACACAGTCATTGATTTACCGTAATATATTGACCTTTGCTAAATTAAATAATTGCTAATGTTTGTCTTTTAAGAAAGTTATCCATATTGAATTTCATGTAAACGAAGTTTAACTTACCAACATTTATCACACTAAATCCAGAAGTAGTACGACTGGATGACAAAAGATTTAGAGAACTCAATACCCTGACTGTACAGGTATAGTTGCCTCCATCTGAAGTCCTGGCTACAGTTCTACTAACACTACTGGTATAGAATGTTCCTGAACCAGATACACTATCACTGGGAGTTGAGCCACCTGGTCCAGTCCATGTCACATCTAAAGTTACTCCATTGATCAACTCTTCAAATAACTCAATAGAACAAGTGATAGTATACGACAATCCTTCATATATGACAGGAGGAGATGTAGACAAAGTCACAGAAGAGGGAGGACGAACTATGATAATGCAAGTGTAATAATGCACAGATAACAGATTTTGCATTTAGAAAAAAAATTGAGATGACTAATTCTTATTTACACACATTGCTTTGAATTAGGACCTACTGTAAATCATGTAGTGATATGCTTTAGCTACTCTACAGTTGAGTTAAACTTACTAATGTGGAATTTTGTGTATGGTATCACTTTATCAGCAGAATATTTTAGCTGTATAAAAATCACAACAAAGCAGGAATTTCTTATAGTACTACTGACTTAAAATCTTATGTACTACACAATTTAAACTATCATTACATACACAATATGTACTCTTTTTATAGCTAAAATTATATTGAAGTAAGCAATTCAATGCTGAATAAGAGATTGTCTGTGCTATCTGACTAATCAAACAGTCAAAATAACTTATGCCACGAGCTCACGTTGTATTGTAACATTAGTTGATCCAACATTAGATCCTGTACTTGAAATCTGTGGTAGAGTAGATACTATTCTGACAGAACATTGATAGAGTCCAGCATGAGATGGAGTAAGAGATGTAATATTGAGTGTGGTGGAGAAGGAAGTATTACTAGGAGGAGTAGAAACTAAGTCAGCAGAAGATGTCAAAATGGTAGAACTATCAGGTAGCATCCATGTGACTTCTAGTGATGTACCAGATGTCAAGGGATTAGACAACATAATAGAACACGAGAGAGATAGAGGATCTCCAGTTGACAGTGAAGATGTTGGAGGGACTATCATCACTGAAGATGGAGCTAATTCTGTAACAGCAAACACTTTGTTATTAAAATGGTACTAATACAGCAAAATTTATCACCAGTAACTTTATTATGATAGTGATGACATTATTCTAACATGTCATGAATGAGGAATTTATTGCATGTGATCAGAAAAGCAACTGATAGGAAGCAACCCCATGACACCATTGCAAACATAACAAAAAAGGAACTATTGATCTAATCATGGAGACATATGGGTTACCAAAACAGAGTGATTAATTGGCTTTTTCAACAAGGTTTAAATCTGACACACATAATGTAATATATCTCCAGCATATCATCAGTAGCCAGCATTGCGGGGGTGGGGAGGGGGTGGGCTTAGGAGGTTTTGATACTGCTCTGGCACATTAACAGATAGTTCTGATACTGTTCTCGTCCAACTCGTGCTCGTTGAACCTGGGCGGTGAAAATCGAGCAGTTGAAATGGCCAGGATTAGATAGCTAATATCAAAACTTTTGGAATATTTTTTTATGAAACTCTAGACCAGGTCCTTTGTTTATTATTCCAAAGCGATCTTTTGGAAACAAAAAATGTAATTCAGAAATCCTTTCAGCAACAATGGTTTGCAAAATGGCCATTTTTGCACTACTAGGAGTCTTCCCATTTAGTTATTTGCCACATGAATTTGAAGAAAATAAAACTAAGACTGCCACAAAAGGCAGGCATTTGTAAGTTTTTATTGTAAAGGATTCATTTTATTAATTTTTTTGGTCATTATGTTGTTTGCTTTATAATGTCCATGTAGCTATTAGCAATATGATATAATCAACATAATTATTACACTCTATATAATAGCTATAACTATAATTTAACATGATTCAGTCATTGTTATAAAAATTATTTGCTTTGTAATATAAAGTATGGCTTGTACTGAATTGTTTGGTGTGATTACAGTGGCAGTTGAATTTATTAATTAGATACCCAGAGCAGTCATTTGATAGAAAAAAACATTGTTTCATCTTTTCTAGTAATAAAACTCAATACTTGAATAGGCGAGTGGGTGTGGTTAGTGGGTGCAGTCATAATGGCCGCACCAATAAAATCTGGCTTCCTACTCCCCTGTAAATTATTGGCTCACTGGTAACACTATGGTTGTTGTGTTAATGACATAACATAAACAATAACATGTATGGTTTACTTACCTTGAATGACTACCAATGCAGCTCCTACTGTTGAAATACTAGAAATTACAAATGGATTACTAGATGTGATTCTAGCAGAGCATGTGTAGTTGCCAGCATCAGATGTAGATACCTCTGTGACAGTGAGAGTACTGTTATAACTGGTACCAGATCCAGTGAGAGTGGCACTAGTTCCACTGGTGGCTGCCATAATCATAGAGTTGTTAGGTAAAGTCCACATGACCTCTAGTCTACCATCAGTTGGAACTTCACTATTCAATGAGACAGAACAAGTGAGAGAGAGATCACTTCCCACAGACAGTGCTGATGGAGGAGAAGACACTTCAACTTGCATAGGAGCGCCAACTGTATTACAACAAGTAATAACAAATAATTTGGTATTCAACAACATATTTGATTAATAATCATTTAGATATTACTACTTTACTACTTTGCACTCCAGTACAAAGTTCGCTTCTCATTGTCACAATATCACAAAGTGACCACTAAAAGATGGTAAACTATCATTAAGTAATTATTGTTATTATTCAGGCATTAATATTTTCAGCAGTTTTCAATGTGAATATTGCCACACTGGTGAAACAGGTTGAACTCTTGGTAGAAGGAAAAAGAATATTATTGTGCTATAAAGCATGGAACATGTTCAATGCATTATCTAAACATGCTCGGGAGAAGGAACATTTACCACAAGTGTATGTATTCTAACATATTAGCCAACAAAGACCAATTAATTGAATAGTGCTCTCTTATTGTCATGTCGTAATCATGTGAGCAAATTATTCCAATGACTATTGAATTCTAATCCATGGAATTTAGAAAAATAATTAAATGAATATAACTAATAACATAAAACAGTATTAAATAATGTATCAGCAAAAAATAACAGTGTGAAGCAGAGAAACTCAGGCAGAAGTTGGCAAGCATACATTTGGCTTCAAACCCAATAAACTATATGCTGTGCCTAGCCTAAATATAGCCTATCACACACACACATATATACAGTAGTACTTATTACATGAGTCGGAGTGTGATATGGCGATATATTTCACAGGTGGAATTAAAATACTGAAGGATTAAAATGAATTAATAAACAGATATTGTAACTCACTTTGTACAGTGACATTGACAGATCCAGCAGTTGGTGGACTAGAAATAAGATACTGAGTATTGGATACAACGGAGACATTACAAGTGTAGGTACCAGCATCAGATGAAGATACAGATGTGATACTGAGTGTACTATTGTAAACAGTACCAGCACCAGAAGGTGTAGTGCCACTGAGTGGACCTGCTGGACCAGTCCACATCACTTGAATCATTGCACCAGAAGGTAATGTGTAATCCAATGTAATAGAGCAGACGAGGTCTGTGGATCCTCTATTTCTCACTGGCCTTACGACCACATCTGATGGAGCTCTAACTACAATGCAAACAAATATTTATTATTGGGCTCTGATAATGTAAACTAATAATAAATCTAAATTATACATCTATTATGAAAAATATTTCAAGTGAATATCTTGAGTAAAGTACTTCATTGTTGAGTCACATGTGGATTACTTTATTTGCTTACTCTGTAAAGACAGGGTAGTGGAGTTACTGATTGTAGAACTAGCTGCCACAAATGGAGTAAATGAAGTGAGACTAGCTGTACAGGTATAGTTACTTCCAGCATCTGAATCTCTCACATTCATCAGAGTAACTTGACTAGTGTAAGAGGTACCAGCTCCAGTAGGAGTACTCCCAGATATGACTGTACCATCTGAATCAGTCCACACTACCTGCAGCTGCATACCAGAGTCCAACATGTCTGCCAATGTGATATTACAGGTCAACACTTGAGAGGAGTCCACTAACACAACAGGAGATGTAACCATGACAGCGGATGGTGGCATTACTGTAACACAACATAAATAGTTGAAAAATAATTATTGGTGGATAATCTATATAAGAATATGCTTATGTGTCAGTAACGGTGGCGATGGTTGTGTATTCATGAATAATTTATGAGCTTTGTACGCTTTGGTAAAGCATTGTCATCATATAGTAGGTAAAGTGTCGTCACATTCAGTAGAAAGTACTGGTTATTTCTAATAAGCGGGGTGCAATAGCCGATGGAAGGCGACATAGGAAGGCAAAAGTACGAAAGAGAAGGTAAAAGGAGATTAATTGTAACTGAAAAACAGGTGGAATTGACGAGGTAAGGTGGCACAGGTTTAAAATGTAAGGGAAGAGAAGGCAAAATGGCGAGCTATTAATTGTAACCAAGATGCGGGTGGAATCGACGAGTAAAGGAGGGGGTTTATTTTCAAAATAAAGGTGGAAGTATGAAATACAAGACAAAAGTTTCTCAAAGTAGAACAGACGTTCAGAAGCAGGAGACATAGACAAAGGAAAAGGGGACTCCATGACTCAAGATGAAGAGCTGAAGAAAGGAGAGGTGGGTATTAAGAAAAGCACAAATAGTTCAGAAAAAAGAGAGCAAGAGAGGAAAACTTATGAAACCTTAACCAATGGTAGAAAATGATAACTGAACAGGATAACTTGTGCTAATCATTCTTACTTTGCAATACAAGCGCCACTATGTGGTGATGTACTTGTTAGTAAAAAATGATACTCTACATGCTATGCTTAAAGCATAGTCTTATTATGCTTATTATACCTGTGGAACTTAACCTGAACAAAAACAATAACGTACCTAATAAATGATGCCGCCTTAATTACAGAATTTAAGGTTGCTAAAGTCTTTCTTTTATTATTTATTTAAGTTGATTTACAATAGAGTTAGAGACCACATATATATTGTTTTAATATAAGTGTAAAGAGGGCTAATTAATTTATAAAGGAGAGACAGCTCTGTAAATTGTACTCCCCAAACTGTAATATTTTACTAGTCTCATAATTACTCTGTGACCCAACCAAGTAAACAAGCAACCAGTGCTGCTGTTTACTCTATGACCCAACCAAGTAAACAAGCAACCAGTGCTGCTGTTTACTTTATGACCCAACCAAGTAAACAAGCAACCAGTGCTGCTGTTTACTCTATGACCCCACCAAGTAAACAAGCAACCAGTGCTGCTGTTTACTCTGTGACCCAACCAAGTAAACAAGCAACCAGTGCTGCTGTTTACTCTGTGACCCAACCAAGTAAACAAGCAACCAGTGCTGCTGTTTACTCTGTGACCCAACCAAGTAAACAAGCAACCAGTGCTGCTGTTTACTCTGTGACCCAACCAAGTAAACAAGCAACCAGTGCTGCTGTTTACTCTGTGACCCAACCAAGTAAACAAGTGCAACCAACCAAGTAAACAAGCAACCAGTGCTGCTGTTTACTCTATGACCCAACCAAGTAAACAACCAACCAGTGCTGCTGTTTACTCTGTGACCCAACCAAGTAAACAAGCAACCAGTGCTGCTGTTTACTCTATGACCCAACCAAGTAAACAAGCAACCAGTGCTGCTGTTTACTCTGTGACCCAACCAAGTAAACAAGCAACCAGTGCTGCTGTTTACTCTATGACCCAACCAAGTAAACAAGCAACCAGTGCTTGTGGTAAAATGCAACTCTAGGTTGAGAAGGCTGCCACCAGTTCTTGCTGTTCAAATGCTTAAGTATCCTAAGCTGATTAAAGCTTTACACAGAACCTCCCGTACAATGGCTAAATTGATTAAGAAGTTAAATGTAATTCGGACAATTCTTCAGCATGAGAGAAAACAAGACAAAAGAACAGATGCAAGAGTGTTCCTTTTATAGAACAGGGTCCTGCACAAGCTTAATGGGATGACAAATAAGTGTGTGCTGTGCTAATGGGTTCAGAACATACATTAATGGAATAGTGCTACTGAATAGAACATTTATTAATGGAATAGTATTAATGAGTTCAGATGTTCTGATAAGTAACGATTATTAGGAAATAAGTGTTCAGTGCTGTGGTGCTGTAATGTGGGGGTACTCCACCACATCTCCCCCTTCTTCCAGATTGAGGTCTTCATCCATTTCAGTAGTAGTCCAGGACTGCCTAGACATTGCATCAGCAACATTGTTAGCATGACCAGAAATGTGAACAATGTCAAAGCTGTACTCAGCCAATTTGATCTTCCATCTAATCAGTCTAGCACTTGGGGGGTTGCCACCAAAAATATGTACCAATGGTTTATGATCAGAAAAGATCTTGAAATAAGTGCCAGACAAATAATAATGATAATGATGAACTGTGGCAAGTACTGCTAAGGCTTCTAAATCTAGGATTGAATAATTCTTCTCCCTTGGAAGCAGTTGTCTACTGTAAAAGCTGCAGGGTTGCCAAGATGAATCTTTGTATATACACAATGTACCACCTATGCTTGATGTAGAGGCATCAGTGAAAATGCTAAAAGAATCAGTAATGTTAGAGATGATGAGAGCAGCATGATTTACTATACCAGATATGACCTTATCAAAAGCAGATTGATATTCTTCTGTGATCGTGATCTTAGTATGATTATCTTTTGGCATATGAGAATTTAGAATGGTTGTGAGGTTTGCCAGTTGAGGAACAAACTTAGAATAAAATGTTACTAGACCTAAGAAAGACTTAAGTGAAGTTCTTGTTGTAGGAATTTTATACTGAGAAAATTGGGTAATTCTAGCTTGAGGGATTGAGATCTTGCCTTCTCCTACATGAAAACCCAAGAAATCAAAAGTTGAGAAACACCATGAGCATTTGCTCTTCTTTACTGTAAGATTTGCTGAAGAAAGTCTCAACAAGACTGAAGCTACATGATGAATGTGTTCTTCAAAACCTGAAGAGTATATGACAATATCATCTATATATGGAAGAGAATAGTGATCCAAGCCTCTTAGAACCTGCTGCATTAGCAACTGAAAGGTACCAGGTGCATTAGTTAGGCCAAAGGGCATAACCTTATACTGGAATTTCCCTTGAAGACAGTGGAAGGCTGTATATTGTTTAGACGTGTGTTCCATGGGCACCTGATGGAAGCCTTTCTGCAAATCAATCTTTGAAAGAACTGTTGCACTACCAAGTTTTGAGATGATGTCTTCCACAGATGGCATAGTAAATGGTTCTCTTACAGTTATGGCATTGAGCTTCTTAAAGTCTATCACAATCCTTATCCCTCCATCCTTCTTTGCAACTGGCATGGGGGAACTACTATACTTTGATGTTGAGGGCTCAATGATGTCAAGATCCAATAGATTGTCAATTTCTTGTCTGAATGCTTCCTGATGGGCAATGGGAATTGAATATGTTGGGGACCAAACTGGTGTGATGCAGGTGAGAGTAATAGAGTGAGAAGTTAAGGTGGTGAGACCAGGTTTGTCAGTAAAAACAGAGGGAAATTGATCCAAAACATGTGAGAGTTGATTCTGTTGAGATTCAGTGAGAGGTATAGACTTTGCAACATTGTGTTTACAGGTGACAAGATCAGTATCATTCTCATCAGGTATCATGAGTGCTCTGTTTACAGGATGAGACTTCTTTAGTTGAGAAATGTGTACAACCTTTGGCTTGGCTCTGACTGAGCCTTGTGGTTTAATGCTGCAATTCAGTGGTGGAATGCATTCATACACAACAAAGGGACCATCCCATGAAGCTTCCAAGCAACCATTTAGTCCAGGAATTCTTCTAAAGACAATATTACCAACCCTGAAGGTTGCAACTAGAGCAGATTCTCTATCAATTCTAGATTGGCAATGTTTACTGGCTAATGAACTCTTGACATGTTGCAATTGAAGTGAAATGATCTTATCCATATCCTCAATGAACTGAGGAAGATTGAGGTTAGATGAAGTGTTGGTAGACCAAATAGATTTTAGTGTTGACAATATGTGAGGTGATGGTTTAAGGAACAGAATTTCTTGTGGGGTGAACCCATGTCTAGATTGAGGCATGTTCCTACAAAAGTAGAGCACTAAGTCAATGGCATCTGGCCAGTCAAGTTTATTACTGATACATTTAGAGAGCATAACTTTAAGGGTACCATGGAAACGTTCAAGTTTCCCATTACTCTGTGGTCTGTAAGGAGCCGTTTTCATCCTTTGAATGCCAAACTTGTTATACAGGTGAGAAACAGTGGTAGAAAGAAAGTTGGTACCTTGGTCAGACAAAATAACCAATGGAGTGCCCAGTATGGCAATGATAGAGAGTAATGACTTAGCAGTTGAAGCTGCAGTATAGTTAGGTAGTGGAATGGCAAAAGGGTAGGCACTAGCTAGTTCCATGGCTGTGAAGATATATCTCATCTTGTGTCTAGAGAGAGGCAAAGGGCCAACTATATCAATGGCTAGCTTTTCATTTCTGTTAGTAATGAGTTCTGGTTTTAGCATGGGAACTTTGTGACCTCCAGATTTGGTGTGAGCTGCACATTTGCTGCAAGATTGTATATGAGTTCTCAAGTCTTGTAAGAGGTTGGGCCATGTGAAATGCTTGTTAAGCATCATTCTGGTTGTGTTGATACCACAATGACCTAAGCCTTTGTGTGCTGCCTTAAGGACTTTCTGTCTCAACTGCTGAGGTACAACCAATGCTTGAGAGATAGTATTTTGGGTAGAAGTGAGGCACATCAGTAAATCATTGACAACAAAGAAATTCTTCTGCTTGTGTTTGGCTAAATCCCATAAAGGTTTCAGTGATTCATCTTCCTTTTGTAATTTCATAAAAGCATCTTTAGTAATACCATCAAAGGACAATGAAGGGAAAGTCAAGGGTGGAGCTACTAATTTATTGGCTGATGAGGAGTGAGCAATGGCATCACCAGTGTCATGTGGTGTGTCAGAAGGCAAGGAAGTGTCAATATCATCAGTTTCATTGACAACATCAGTATCATGCGATGTGCCTGGTACAATGGAATCCCATGAGGTTGGGTTTGCACCTTCAGTACTTTGCAGGGTTTCTGCAACTGTGGTTGCCAAGGTGGATTTTTGGTCCATAGCTCTAGTCACTGTCAGAACAGGTTGAGGTTTTGACTTAACAGATTCAATCAATTTGATAAGGGTTTCTTTACCAAAATCAGAGCCAATAAGAACAGAATTATTGGGAAGTCTATCATCAACTGCAAGGTGAGCAATGCCAGCAATAACTGGTAAATCAATAGCCATTCTATAAACAGGAACTTCTTTGCTAACTTGAGAAATGCCATGAACATTAACTCTGCAAATGAATTTGAGATCTAGGGTGACAAAATCTTGTGAGACCAATGAAACTTTAGCTCCAGAGTCTATGATAACAGGTGTTACAATGTTGTTGATGTCTTGAATGACAATTTATGGGAGTGTCAGATGAGTTATTGAGTGAAACCAGTCTAGTAGGATGACTTCTAGTTCTAGGGACAGGAGTGGGTCTAAAAGGTGTTTGTTGCCTTGGTTGTTGCTGTTGTTGCAGCTGTTGCTGCTGTTGGTGCTGCTGAAATGATGGGCAGTTGTTGGCAAAATGGCCCATTTGATTGCACTTATAGCAAATGACAGAACTAGTGTCTCTGTTATCAGATGATGTTTGATGGTTGCTATATGGCTGATTTGATTGTTGATGAGGTTGGGAATAATGATTCTGCTGTTGATAAGGTTGAAAATAATGGTTTTGTTGATGGTAATTTCTATGTTGTGATTGATGCTGATCTTGATGATGTTGAGGTGAACTGTGAGAATTACTTTGTCTGAAATGATTATTGCCAAACCTTGGGTATCTGGGATGATGATTTTGATAATGAGTGTCATGAGAATGTTGTTGACTGTTACCCTGATACCGTGGTTCATGATAATGGGTATTCTGTCTATTGCCATAATGATGGGTAGGTCTTGATCTGAGACTGCTAATGTTAGAGTGAGAGAGAGTAGCACTGCATTCAGAAATAAGGCTGTTAGTGTCATCATAACAATTGTTCATAATAGATTGTCTTGCATCTGCAGGCATACCAGCCAGTACAGCAACAATTGCAGTCATTTCAGCACAATATGCATACACATCATGAATGGTTTCTATGGATAATGGAATTTCCCTGTAAATGACCTCAAATTTGTGTTTCCACAGATTGAAAAATTGCATTAAGGATTTTGAGCCATCAGGTCTAAACTTCAATGGAAACGACAAGAGACAATCAGTGAAAGAATAACCTCCAGTGTGAAGCAAAATAGTTTTCATGGAAGCAAAAGTAGTTTCTGTATTGATATTATTGTAATAAGCTTTGCTGAAGGCACCTATCAGCAATGGTGGAAGGTACAGGTTCCAATCATTAGGATGAATATTAAAGGTATTCATATTATGTTCAAACCTTTGTAAAAAGTCAAAGATGTCATCATCTGCTGTCATGCTACCAATAGAGTTAAGTACAGTTTGGTTCAGCTTCTTGTCAGATTGATGTGAAGAGTCTGATGGGGGTGAGGATGAATGAGATCTGTTAATATGGGTATCAAATTTGCTGTTTAAAATGCCAATGGCTTTGCTCTGGTCAGACATCATTTTCTGGAACAACAAAAGTTGTGGGTCTATGCTCATTGATTTAGCTTTGTCAATTAATTCTTGTGCCTCTGATGTGTCAGAAAATGTGGCTGATGCTGATGCGTCATGAGGGGTTGCTGATTGAGGTTTGGATTTAGGTTGTGGACCTTGATCAAAAATGGTAAAATCATCATGTGAAATGGGAGGATCACAACTGATAGTGGAATCTGATATATCTGAAGCATTAGATGGGGGTGGTTGAGAGTTGGGTAATGAGGTTGGGGTGGTTACAGTGGGTGAAACTCTGGGTGCTAAACTTTTAAATGATTTACCCTTTTTCCCTCTGCCCGTCATGATGTAGGGTAATGAGAAACAATTATAACCAGTGCTAGACCAAAATAGATAGGAATCACAAAACAGACTGAATATAACTTGCTTGCTTGTTGCAGCTGAAACGAGAGAGAATAAGATGTCCTTCTTTGAAGGTTTGATACGACTGGAACAATGAGAGTTTCTACACAATGAGTTCAGTATACTTCCTTGTAGAAATGTAGTAGTGAGTTTCTTCCAATCCAAGGTTTCAAACTTGAGAATGGAGAAGCAGTAGATAGGGGTCTTCCTTCTTTATGAAGTTGAAGAGTCAGGGAAAGTGTCTTCCTTCTTGTGAAGTTTGAAGAGGTAGAAATCTTCCTTCTTGGAGAAATTGAAGATAGGAATAAGACAAAGTCAAAGTAAGGAAAGTAGCTTGTGATGGTGTGAGTCGCTGAATCCACTACTCAAATTCTGATAAGAACTCGAGCACCGTCTGCCACCATGTGTGGTAAAATGCAACTCTAGGTTGAGAAGGCTGCCACCAGTTCTTGCTGTTCAAATGCTTAAGTATCCTACGCTGATTAAAGCTTTACACAGAACCTCCCGTACAATGGCTAAATTGATTAAGAAGTTAAATGTAATTCGGACAATTCTTCAGCATGAGAGAAAACAAGACAAAAGAACAGATGCAAGAGTGTTCCTTTTATAGAACAGGGTCCTGCACAAGCTTAATGGGATGACAAATAAGTGTGTGCTGTGCTAATGGGTTCAGAACATACATTAATGGAATAGTGCTACTGAATAGAACATTTATTAATGGAATAGTATTAATGAGTTCAGATGTTCTGATAAGTAACGATTATTAGGAAATAAGTGTTCAGTGCTGTGGTGCTGTTATGTGGGGGTACTCCACCACAGTGCTGCTGTTTACTCTGTGACCCAACCAAGTAAACAAGCAACCAGTGCTGCTGTTTACTCTGTGACCCAACCAAGTAAACAAGCAACCAGTGCTGCTGTTTACTCTGTGACCCAACCAAGTAAACAAGCAACCAGTGCTGCTGTTTACTCTATGACCCAACCAAGTAAACAAGCAACCAGTGCTGCTGTTTACTCTATGTGACTCTATGACCCACCCAAGTAAACAACCAACGAGTGCTGCTGTTTACTCTGTGACCCAACCAAGTAAACAAGCAACCAGTGCTGCTGTTTACTCTATGACCCAACCAAGTAAACAAGCAACCAGTGCTGCTGTTTACTCTGTGACCCAACCAAGTAAACAAGCAACCAGTGCTGCTGTTTACTCTGTGACCCAACCAAGTAAACAAGCAACCAGTGCTGCTGTTTACTCTGTGACCCAACCAAGTAAGCAAGCAACCAGTGCTGCTGTTTACTCTGTGACCCAACCAAGTAAACAAGCAACCAGTGCTGCTGTTTACTCTGTGACCCAACCAAGTAAACAAGCAACCAGTGCTGCTGTTTACTCTGTGACCCAACCAAGTAAACAAGCAACCAGTGCTGCTATTTACTCTGTGACCCAACCAAGTAAACAAGCAACCAGTGCTGCTGTTTACTCTATGACCCCACCAAGTAAACAAGCAACCAGTGCTGCTGTTTACTCTGTGACCCAACCAAGTAAACAAGCAACCAGTGCTGCTGTTTACTCTATGACCCAACCAAGTAAACAAGCAACCAGTGCTGCTGTTTACTCTATGACCCCACCAAGTAAACAAGCAACCAGTGCTGCTGTTTACTCTGTGACCCAACCAAGTAAACAAGCAACCAGTGCTGCTGTTTACTCTATGACCCAACCAAGTAAACAAGCAACCAGTGCTGCTGTTTACTCTATGACCCCACCAAGTAAACAAGCAACCAGTGCTGCTGTTTACTCTGTGACCCAACCAAGTAAACAAGCAACCAGTGCTGCTGTTTACTCTGTGACCCAACCAAGTAAACAAGCAACCAGTGCTGCTGTTTACTCTATGACCCACCAAGTAAACAAGCAACCAGTGCTGCTGTTTACTCTGTGACCCAACCAAGTAAACAAGCAACCAGTGCTGCTGTTTACTCTGTGACCCAACCAAGTAAACAAGCAACCAGTGCTGCTGTTTACTCTGTGACCCAACCAAGTAAACAAGCAACCAGTGCTGCTGTTTACTCTGTGACCCAACCAAGTAAACAAGCAACCAGTGCTGCTGTTTACTCTGTGACCCAACCAAGTAAACAAGCAACCAGTGCTGCTGTTTACCTGTGACCCAACCAAGTAACAAGCAACCAGTGCTGCTGTTAACTCTGGACCCAACCAAGTAAACAAGCAACCAGTGCTGCTGTTACTCTGTGGACCCAACCAAGTAAACAAGCAACCAGTGATGTGTTTACTATGTTGACCCAAACCAAGTAAACAAGCAACCAGGCGCGTTTACATTGGACCACCAAGTAAAACAAGCATACAGTGCTGCTGTTTACTCTATGACCCAACCAAGTAAACAAGCAACCAGTGCTGCTGTTTACTCTATGACCCAACCAAGTAAACAAGCAACCAGTGCTGCTGTTTACTCTATGACCCAACCAAGTAAACAAGCAACCAGTACTGCTGTTTTCTCTCAGTGGAAGAATTCATTACAGTGATTTACCAATATCTGCTTTTCAATAAATGCTACTAGACTAATGGAAACTATGAGTTATGATTAGCGTTCACAGCTGGGAACTGAACTAAATTTTTTTTACTATTGTTAATAGATGAAAATAGAGAATTCATTAGGATTATAAGACTAAATTAACATGAATGTGTAATAATTGAGATATTGTAAAATAATGTATATACGCCATCTTTTCAAGCAATTATTACTACCTAATTGCCATATGGACTAACTTACATTGAACTGTAACTGCAGAGTTCTGAGAGTTACTGGCTTGTCCAGTATTAACAGTACATGTATATGTTCCTGCATGAGAGGTCTGTATGGATGAGATAGTGAGAACACTCTCCATAGCAGAACTACTGATAGCTACATTAGGATCTGACAGCAGGTCACTACCACTCAGATGGGTCCACATAAAGGTACCAGATAGGTCACTGGAACAGGTGAGGTTGACTTCTGATCCCATCACTGAAGTAAAAGATGGAGTAAGCACAACTATAGGTGTGGCTGGTGGCATTGAAGTAGTAGTAGTCGAGGCTACATAACAATGATATGAATTCATACACAACTACATAATAGATAGACAATGACAGCAAGAGATCTACCGCCAATAGAATGTTGAGGGTCATGGACTGTACTGTCCCGAGCATAGCATAGCAAGTATGATACTAGTAGCCCAAGGGGATTGATAACTGGTTGTTCCCGAGATTTCGTTGTCTATCAGTTTTAGAATGTAGAAGCTATAGCCTTAGTTACCAAATATTTTTTCCTCCTTTGTTCTATGTTGACGCACACTACAAAGATGGTTGGGTCATTACTGAGAGGAGTCTAATAATAGCATCAATTCTAAGGAGTCATAGCATATAGAATACTTCCATATGCTGTGCACTTAACTCCAGTGAACCGGCGAAAGTGATGGAATTAGAGTCAAGAGACCAATATCACTACCTTTTCAGTGAACTAAGTCAAAAAGAACATTCCAGCTCATACACTACGTATTTTTCACATTTCAGCTCAATTTGTGAGATGAAATTCATAAAACTGCGTTTCTACTATATCTTTTTTCAGTCAGCTCGTCTTCCACCTTGTTCAATTCAGTCATCTCTCTTTTATTTAGTTCATTACTGTCAGCTCTCCAGTCTAGCTCCTCAACATCAACTCTCAAGTCAAGCCCCTCACAGTCTAAAGGTGAGGGGCTAAACTGGAGAGCTGATGGTGTTGAGCTAGAATGGAGAGCTGACCATGAGGACCTAAGAGAGATGACTGAGTTGAAGAAGGTGGAAGAGGACCTGGCTTGGAGAAGATATAGGAGAGACTAAGCCGTTTTACTATAAAAATTATCATCCAATTGAGCTGAAATGTGAAAATTTCGTAGTGTAGATGGGCTGGAATGTTCACTATAATTAAGGGTGGCCGCACATAGCAATGCGAACCACCCATAGATCCGGACATTAATTTATTCCCCGCCAATACCCCACCATTCGATAATATGCAAGCAGACACAATTGTGCAGTAGCAGCAAAAGTATACTTTGCGAAGTTGTGGTGTCTTAGCTCCAGGTTGTCCCTTAGCCATTTACAGCAACACTCCATACAGTAGTCCTCGTCTGAGCTCATGTGACAAGGTACGCCAGGCTGCCTCTCCTCCTGTAGCCATTCTCCAGGCTCTGCATATTTGAGCTCAAGCCGATGGATCCAGCAGGCTCAACTTACCCCACTGCTCCAAAAAAGTGGTACAAAGTTTTATAATTGGGCCCGATATTTCCTCCAGATTCGCTCTAAAATTAGTGAGCGGCGTCTTCGGCAGGTACTTTGTCCTTGTGATGTAGTGGAGAAACCCCTGCAAGTATACAATAGTAGTAATCGTGCATAGCAACCATCAACCAAAAATTGCGTAGGCGGTGTGCGGCTACCCTTAAGTGCACTGAAAAGATAGTGCTATTGGTTCTGCTGACTCTAATTCCATCATTTTCACCGGTTCACTAGAGTCGAGCACACAAGAGATGAAAATGTGCTATGTGCTATGGCTCCTTAGAATTGCTATGATTACTGGACACCTCTAAGTAATATCCCTACCATTTTGTCATAGAGTGTCAACATAGAATCAAAGGAGGAAAAAATCATTTGGTAATTAAGGCTGTAGTTTTTACATTAATATAAAGAAGATGAGAAACAGAAAGAAAAATAGATGAAACAGATGAAAAAACTAGTTTAAAAAGCAAATTGGGTTGAAAAGAGCGAATGAGTGGTGTGGGACACCGCCCACTGAATGAACTGACAATTTGTTATTGGTTTACTGGACACTCTAACTTGTTTCAGAACATTCCATTTATTGAGCGTGTTCTAGAACATTCCATATTCACACACATGTGTTCATTGAGCGTGTGCAGTGTAGCACACTTTATTTATGTTTCACCCCGTGGGTGGACTGGCTATATATTGCACAGCTTGGTCCACTCCTTTTTTAGTCAGTCTCACCATATGTTCACCTGCATCATTGTGTAACTAAAATATTGCATCTATAACTTCCTGGACGTCCCTGGGTGGTTAGGAGGAGCTATTAGTTAAGTGATCAAGAGGCAGGAGATTGGTTATAGACCGACTCTGGTGGCAGGCTTAAAGTAAAGTCAGCTTGAAACCCCCACAACTGGCGGCAGTGGTGGTTGCTCTTACAGAAAGCAAGAAAAGGACTGTGCCATCGGAAAAATAGATTTCGGGACTGTCAAGACGTGTGGACGAAATAGAATTTTTGTGTTTGGTATTTGTATCATTCCTGTGTAATCACTTTAGCACTTGTATTATTATTTTTTCTCTTTCTTGTACAGGCATTTGGTATCTTTGGGTCTGCATTGCTGAACCTGGTGCCGTATGTCTTACTCCACAGTGCAGTCGTCAAAGAAATCAAAGCGGAAACGCCACGCATCAGAATCTACACCCTCAGCAAGTCAACCAGGCTGGTATACCTTACGTTCGGGAGATTCCGCAAAACTTGGTAACACTGACTCCAGAGCGAAGACTACAGGTTCTACGGAGATGTCTGATGAGGAAACAATTTCGTCTCCGCCTTCACCTGCAGGTACAGGGGCAGGTTCATCCACACCAACACTCGTGAGGGAAGCTACAGCTGAACCTTCTTTAGCACATGTGATGGACATGATGGCAGCATTGTTGAAGGACTCCCAGATCAAGGAAGCAAAACGCGAGCAGGAATTGAAGAAAGAATGGGAAAGAGCTGAAAAACTGAGGTATGATGAAATGGAAGAAGCTAGGAAGAGACGGGTACTGGATGACGAGAGAAGGAAAGCCAAGGAACTGGAATGCTGGGCGGAGAAGATTGTGGAAAAGATCCCTCCTATATCTGATCGGGATGATGTAGAACTCTACTTGCAAGGATTGGAGAATGAATTGAGGCAGGCCGCACTTCCTTCCTGCAAGTGGAAAAGTGTTCTGACATCAAGACTGACACCATCGTTGAAGGAGTTAGTTGCAGATCTCCAAGCTGACCCAAGTGCAGATTTTGCTGATATTGCCTCGAGGCTTCTCGACTGTGTTGGACAGACGTCAACACAAGCTGGACAAGCATACCATGACCTGAAGGCAAAGGATCTCAAATCCAAGTCAGTTGCCCAATCACTACAGCAAATCCAGAGGCTGCTTCATAGAACTACCAAAGATGCCAAGAATAAGGATGAAGCTTTGTCCAGATTGACGATTGCTAAGGTGAGATCACTTCTCCCACCGAAAGGCAGGCAGTATTTGGATAGTCAGAAAGTCACCGATATTCCTCACTTGCGTGCTGCACTCCAATCATGGGAATCAACTGAAGGAATTTTATTTGGAGATGATGTTACCACCATACAATCAAAATGGCCACAGAGAACACCTACTGGGTGGCAGTGCTACAGATGTGGACGAATGGGACACAAAGCAGCAGAGTGCCACGCTGTAGTCCCCTACGCCTACAATGCACAGCAGCAGCAGCAGGTCCACCCTCCATCAGACAGGACTTCCTTCCACAGTTCTATGAGTAGTCAGATGGGTTCTAGAAGCTTCGATTGGCAGAGCAGCAAAGGGAAGAAGGATTCGGATGACAATGCAAAGAAACCCTATAAACAGGCCGAAATCAGAATTGTGGACAGAGAGTCAGCCAACATAGTGCAAGCGACTTTATATGACGGATGTCTACCTCTGCTGCTGGACACAGGAGCCCAGATCTCAGTGATTCCTGAGGAGATGGTACCTCCAGCAGCCAAGACAGGCCAAAAGGTGCAGTTGAAGGGTTATAGTGGACGGGTGGATGAGGCAGAAATGGCTAGGGTATCAATGTGTATTGGTAGTAGGAAGTGGACGGGGGATGTGGCATTAGTTAGTGGACGTGACCTAGATGGCAAAGGGATTTTGGCTATAAATTTGAGGGACCAGGACTCGTGGAACATTATAAACGAGTTTAGAGGAAAGGTTCAGGGTGTGAATGTAGTTGAGACAAGGAGTGGTAAGAAAGAGAGAGAGCAAGTAGAGTTGGAAGATAGCAAGTGTGTGATAGAGGAGAATGCGGGTAGCACTAGCATTGTGATGGATGAAGAAGTTGAGAATGTGGAATGTACTGATGAAGATGATGAGGAGGTTTTAGAAATCAGTGATAGTGACATAGTTAAAGTTGCTGCAGAAGGTGGAGTGGGTGAAGTGGATGTTGCGTTGGATATTCCAATAGTGAATGAGGGGAATGATAGGGATCTCTTTGTAAAGGAAGTTAAGGATGATCAGAGTCTCAAGGCACTACGAGAATTAGCTAACAATAAAGAGAGAGGCTATTATTGGGACAATGAGTTATTGATGCAGAGGATTTCAGACCATGCTTACGGAATCATAGAGACCATAGTTGTTCCCAAATCTAGACGACTAAAGGTAATGAGTCTGGCGCATGACAGATCCGGGCATTTGGGCCATAAGAAAGTGGGTATCATTGTTAAAAGAAATTTTGTATGGCCATTAATGAACACAGACATAAGGAAGTATTGCGAGTCATGCCAAGTGTGTCAAAGAGTGAACAAACGTGGTCAGGCAAAGGTTGGGACGGTGGAGAGACCTATTGTCACACAGCCGTTTGAACAAATTGCCTTAGATTTGGTTGGGCCACTACCAAAAGGAAAGGGTGGGGCTAGATTTGTACTAACAGCGGCATGCATGGCAACTAGATGGCCAGATGCCATAGCCCTGAAGTCCATAACGGCAAAGTCAGTGGCTGAAGCAACCATAGAGATTTTTAGTCGCATGGGCCTCCCACATCAAATCTTGACGGACAGAGGAACACAATTTACAAGTGCATTAGCCAAACAGATGTCCTCTTTACTTGGGATTGAGAAGCTGCTTACTACTGCCTATCACCCACAGAGCAATGGAGTACTTGAGAGATTGCATTCTACCTTGGAGGCAATGCTTAGTAAAGCTCATGCCTTGGGTCTTGACTGGGTACGACAGCTCCCATTTGTGCTGTTTGCATTACGCCAGGCCCCCAATCGAACAACAGGATACAGCCCCTTTGAGTTGGTTTACGGACACAATGTGAGAACACATCTGGATGTAGTATATGAGGGATGGAGAGGGAAAGCAGAAGATGGATTGGCAGTAGGAGACTGGGTTGAGGAATTGTGTGGTCGCTTGGAGGCAATGAGGGATGTGGCAACAAGGAATGGTGTACATGAAGTAGCAAAAGGAAGGAATATTATGATCGTGGAAAGAGTGAGCGTAGTTTGATTGAAGGAGAAAAGGTTTTGTGTAGGATTCCTGGGATGGTGGCTAAATTGGAAGATTCATGGGAAGGGCCTTATGTAGTCGAAAAGAAATTGAATGCCGTAAATTATTTAATCAGAGAGGTAGACGGTAAGAAGAAAGGGAAAGTTGTACATGTGAATATGGTGAAGGAGTTTAAAGAAAGGGAATTGGATGTGTGCTCCCTAACAGTGATTGCTGAGGACCATGGTTTAGAGGAAGGGTCTGTTCATCTAAAGGAAGAGGAATGTGAATGTTTTAATGAGAGTGAATTGTTGCAGGTATTGAGCGAGTATAGTGAAGTCATGAATGATAGTCCAGGAGAAACATCAGTAACTAAGATGGCAATTGAACTTGAGCAGGGAATTAGTGTCACATCTCAGCGTCCGTATCGGGTGCCTGACCGTCTTAAGGAGGGTATGAAAGCCGAATTAGATATACTGCTGCATTCTGGCATCATTGAGCCTTCTGAGAGTGTGTGGGCGTCGCCCTTAGTCCCAGTAGTCAAACCAGATGGGAAAATTCGCTTGTGTGTGGACTACAGGAGGCTAAATGCTACCACTCCACAGCTACAACAATATATTCCTACTCTGGATGATGTGTTGGAAAAAGCAGGGAATGCAACAGTTTTGTCCAAGCTGGACTTGGCCAAAGGCTACTACCAGGTGCAGATGGATGATAACTCTAAAGACCTGACGACCTTTATTTCTCCATGGGGGAAGTTTCGATTTAATCGAATGCCTTCTGGTTAGCGAAATGCCCCTGCCACCTTTCAGGCATTGATGGAGTTGGTCTTGAAGGACTGCAGCAGCTATGCGTCAGTTTACATAGATGATGTACTCGTGTATTCCAAGGATTGGGCAGAGCATCTGCAGCACTTACGGCTAGTATTGGAAGCTCTGCGGAAATCTGGCCTAACAGCAAAACCTAGTAAGTGCCAGTGGGGTCGTTGCCACTTGGATTATTTAGGACATCGTGTGGGTGGAGGAAAGGCTGCAGTTCCTGAACATAGGGTCCATGCCATGGCAGAATTTAGACAGCCTACAACTAAGAAGGATCTTCGTGCCTTTTTGGGAAGCATAGGCTATTATAGGAAGTTTATTCCACGATTTTCTGACCACTCTGCACTGTTGACTCCAGCTACATCAGGCACGGCACCGGGTAAGGTAGTGTGGAGCCAGGAGATGCTGGATGCCTTTCAGAGTTTGCGTAAGTCGTTATGTAATCATTGTGTTCTCACTGTGCCTTCTGTTTCCGATACATTCCAGTTACACACAGATGCTTCTGGAGTAGGTGTTGGAGCTGTTCTCAATGTCATCAGAGAGGATGTTGAACATCCAGTGGCTTTCTTCAGCCGTCAGCTCCGTGGACCAGAAAGAAGATACTCAGCAACGGAAATTGAGGCCCTGGCAGTGGTAGCATCCATTGAACATTTCTCCCATTTTTTATATGGTGCTTCGTTTACTGTATTGACTGACCACCGACCATTGACGTCATTGCTTACCTCTAAGACCTTGAATAGGAGACTGCGAGGGATGGTATTGAAAATTATGCAATATAATGTTTCTATTTTCTACAGGCAAGGAACCAAGAATAGAAATGCAGATGGCCTCAGTCGACAGAGTTGGCCTGAGAGCGAGGAGTTAGAGAACATGGAGAATGGACAAGATGCTGGGGTTATTTCTGGAATTCCAGCTTCCCTACCGGTCGCTAATCTGAGCAAGGGGGGATGTGGGACACCGCCCACTGAATGAACTGACAATTTGTTATTGGTTTACTGGACACTCTAACTTGTTTCAGAACATTCCATTTATTGAGCGTGTTCTAGAACATTCCATATTCACACACATGTGTTCACTGAGCGTGTGCAGTGTAGCACACTTTATTTATGTTTCACCCCGTGGGTGGACTGGCTATATATTGCACGGCTTGGTCCACTCCTTTTTTAGTCAGTCTCACCATATGTTCACCTGCATCATTGTGTAACTAAAATATTGCATCTATAACTTCCTGGACGTCCCTGGGTGGTTAGGAGGAGCTATTAGTTAAGTGATCAAGAGGCAGGAGATTGGTTATAGACCGACTCTGGTGGCAGGCTACCACGCTTAAAGTAAAGTCAGCTTGAAACCCCCACAGGTGGGGAAAATTAATAAAAAAGAATAAAATTTTTTGCAAATTTGAGGAATATCAAAGCAAAATAGATAGAAAAAAGTTACTTTGATCAAAATCTAAACACCTAACCCTCCTAATTCCCCCCACCATCCTCACTGCCACACTGGTAATTTAGCTACCATTTCAATGTAAATAAACCCCAGTTGCATATACAGGACAACATATTTATGGACTTTGCTGAATTCTAACACACTGAGGTTAATACATTAATGTGAACCTGCATAATCACCTCCATTTTGACATGCCACATTTGTCACACTCATTTCCATTAGATTCACATGGCTAAATTGCTTCTGGCATTGTATTAAGGGCAAACCTCATACACCATGTTTGCAATACCACCAACTTAAACTTTTAACGAATTATAAATGATTATCGAAGTTCGTGAGCATATCACTGTACCTGTAACTGTAACAGTAGCAGACACATCCACTCCATTCATATCAGGTACCACACATGTGTACACTCCCAGAGGTCCTGATGGAGTACCACCTACTGTGGCAAGTATAACTCGTAGAAAGTAGTGATAACGAGTGAACACATTAGTAGCACCGCCAAGTGCACTAGGAGCAGGAACTGTATTATTACTAGGATCCAACCAGTCACCCATGCTCATTCCACTGAGACTATCACCAAATCTACAACACTGAGTATTGACATTACCAGTGTGGCAAACTAGTGTGGATCCAGCATCTGAACGATCTGATGGTTGCTCTCCAATATCAGCAAGATCAATGGAAGATCCAGGGTTGTAGATAACACCATTCAGTGAGAAGTACAGGCCAGAGGTAGGAACTGAAAACACACAAAAAGTAATGATTATTATACAATTCATTAATTTGCGCTGTTATTAAAGGAATATGAGCGGTGTTCATTATGGATAAAATAGTGTTATGCTATAAAAATCATTTCAATTGACACTGCAGTAAACAATTTTGAGATCTTTCTGCTAAATAGATAGATAGGTTATTTTATTGTGGGTAATTATTGTTTTATTTTTCAATTCATACTTCATAATGGCAGAGATCTATTGTCTGTAAAAACTGCAAGATATAAAGTTTAGTATGCTAAACTAGCTATAGCCATGGTTTTCTTATTGATGCTTCTATATGCCTTATAATCATGTTAAGTTAATGATTAAAAAATCAAACCAGCAAATGTAGAATGTAATTATTCTTACCTTGTGCATGTACGGAATAATACTGTGCTGCTACAATTAGGACTACTTGCACATGAACTAGCCATGAGGCCATCACCACTGTTCCTTCTAGCTCCTCTACTGTTATTCTATGAATGCAGAAAACCAATTTCTATGATAGCATAACCTAATTCCACTTCATTAAAGTTTTTGGATAATAATTGAATGTACTTCAGCCTATAACCTTAGTTCATATTATTCTAATTTGATACCATTTGTCTTAGCTGTACTAGAATGTTTATTCAAACTAAACAATTCTGGGTATCTTTTCCTTTATATATATTTCCCAGTATATACAATTTTCTTACACATTCATACATGAAAGTTGCATGGGGTGTAATTATAAGAATTATTGAATTAAAACGGAAATAAAAAACTTTTGGAAGGCTTTGTCTTAAAAAATGTCTAGCTATATATGAAAAAACAACAACAGCAACAACTGCAAATAGATAAACAAACATTTTCATATCTAATATACTAGAACTTTCTATACCTAGTTCTGAGTCCAGTATAACTACTTAATTCTCCTGCAAATCTTCACAAATACTTTGCCTTCTAAAGCTGTAGTCAAATGCCTGATTCCTTTACAATGCAACTCATTTTTTGTTGTTGAATGGCTTCTGTAGGCATAAATATCTTCTGCCCATCTGGTGCACTAGATTCGCCATTTGCTGTTATTCTGGGTCTACTAACACAACTATTCACCGCTCAGTCATGATATTGAAGTAAGCTACAGCTCAGACTCTGAAAACTACCTCAATATTTGCACTGTAGCCTTAGGGATACCCAAGGAGTCTGAACTTCATTTACTAACTATTGAGCTAACTTCTGGAGGCTATAGCATTGGAGTGAGACAACACAGACAAGACTAAACAATGTTTTTCCCAAATAATATTTCAAACTGCTAATAACTCAAGTGTTAATTGATATAGGGTTCAGAATGAAGTAAAATTACAGCTCTAAAATGCATTACAGAAAATCATCTAAAATGCTTATTATCACTAGAAACAGCTCAAGTTCACTATAAGTCTATCACTAGCTAATATTACAACTACCCTCACTAGAAACTGCTCATAGGTCATTACAAGTCTCACACTAACAAATACTATTACCTGAAAGAACTCCTAAGTGTCTGACTTCTCTCAAAACTTCTGTGATAATAATGAAATGTTCCAGCGACTATTTAGCTATACGCTGTTGAGAGTACAACATGCAGTCATCGATGAGCCAAAAGTGTAGAATTTAATACGCTTGAGTCTTCGTGCCAAAGTTGCAACCTGACACGCCTCCTCGCATATAATGACACGGTTACATAACATTGAGTCATGAATATAATCATCTCTATCCGCCATCATTGATGTGTACTTGGGAAGCAATTCTCGAGGGAAGGTTAGAACTACTACAACGCAACTCTAGTGTTAGGTAAAGCTACAGGTGGCATGATCACTTAATACGGCGACGCTTTTCAGACGGTATTGTACGTACCGAATTGTCTGTAGGTACATTCAATGTCTGTTTCATTGTAAATTTGCTGAACATGTAAATATATTTTCGACTCAACTTATTATCTCGCTGTGGTGTAAAAATGTTTCAGTAAGGGGGGTGGGCTCCATACAGGCTCGTTTTTTGTGGTTCAAAATTGTCCATGTGAGAAATCACCTGGTGAGATAGCCCCAAAATTATGGGCTCCAGCCCCCTAGCCCCCTGCCCCCCTCCCTCCATCCTTCTTAGCCACTGTGCTAGCCATACCTGTTACCTGATAGCTCCACTGGGAAGGATCTGGTTACTCCAGATCTTTCCCCAGAATTCCTGTATAATATAAAATGTATGTACTTCTTACTAAAATAATTAATTGTGTGTGGGCATCCATAGATAATTTGTTTGTTAGCTACTCCCACCTACACTGGTAGTAGTCCAGTAGTCAAATTGTGAACCTAGAAATGTCCATTCCAATGAAGTTTTTTATTGCTGATTTTATTCATTGGGGGTCCTAGGATAAATTCAGCTTGGTAAGTGGCAACCACGGACAACTCTTGGAATTTTTGTGGTTGTGTGACACTAATGCTACCTTGGCATCAGAAGGAAGAGAAGCCATTTCCAACAAGTAGCTACTGGGCAAGATAGTGTGCATAGTGAATGAGCAAAAATTTGCTGACATCTGTTTATCACTTAGCCATGCATGCAATCCCAAGTATATTGTCATAGATAGATTCTACACCCCCCAAAACCCCATGGAAGAGCGTTTTACTTAATTCTATGACAAAGTGGCTGTAGAACAAATTTAGCATTAGTGTCACACAACCACGAAAATTCCAGGAGTTGCCCTTGGTTGTATTTCAGCTTGGGCAACCAAGCTGAATTTGTCCTAGGTTCAAGAATTAGCCATATGGAGTGTCTCGTCTGGCCCTGTGAGACTACAGTTTTGAGCTTGTTGATAAGATGCTCATAAAGATAAAACTATTTTATGTAGTACACCCCCACAGCAACTTCTACAGACATAGCCATTATACATTTTCTCCTGAATAGTCCAGCAGATAAGAAAAATTATTGTGACAGAGTGGACCAAAGCATGAAACTTGGTATGCAGGTTCGGTTTGGCATATATAACAGTATCAGAAGGGGTGCCAAATAAAATTGTTTAAATTTTTTAAAGTGTGAAATTACAGTTAATTGTGTAAAAGAGCTCAATATAAATTGTTTATTATAATGTATTGTGGTTTAATACTTTAATGTTAATGATTAGGAGTCACCTGATATTACAGGCAGCTAGACTATTTAATAGAACTAGCTACCCTGATAGCTAGCCAGGTGTAGCAAGTTTCAGAGAATTTATTTCAGTAGAATAAAACCATAATCGGCTTGTGGAGCCTTCTAGTGGTTACTGAACTGAATGAGGGTGACTGAACAAGGAACTTTGTATAAACAGATGATACAGAACATGCGATCATTGTGTGGTGGGGCACTGCCCCTGGGAATGTTAGTTGGTGTTGGACAATTTCTGTGACATGAGAGTTGTACTTGGGAGGTGTGAAGTGTAGTCATAATTAAATTAATTAAATTATGACTACACCTTCACACCTCCCAAGTACAACTCACATGTCACAGAAATTGTCCAACACCAACTAACATTCCCAGGGGCTGTACCCCAACACACAATTTCTGTATCATCTGTTTATACGAAGTTCCTTGTTCAGTCACCCTCGTTCAGTTCAGTAACCACTAGAAGGCTCCACAAGCCAAAATATTATGGTTTTATTTTACTGAAATAAATTCTCTGAAACTTGCTACACCTGGCTAGCTATCAGGGTAGCTAGTTCTATTAAATAGTCTAGCTGCCTGTAATATCGCCGTTTTTTATTTTCGCTATAATAATTGTATTGGGCGCCCAAATAAAAAAATTCGCGGTGACCAAAGTTTCTTGTAAGACATATTTTTGTAAAGGAATGTATATCTGGATGGCACCCCTTCTAATATTGCTGTACATACCTTCAACAAACACTGTGCTAAGTTTCATGCTTCTGTCACAATATTGCATCAAAAGTACAATTTCCCACTGGACTAGAATAGTATCATCTCTTTGCTCCAAGGCTGCAGATGTATGGATTGAGGACTCCCTCAGCTACAACCTCCATGATACACACCAGCTCTCTAAGATTTACGACTGTCTGATAAAAATCCCTCAAGTTCTAATTGCATTCCACTATTACCAACCGGGTGCATTAGAGCCACTAAATCCTCCCATTTTTCGTGGAGGGACTGGCCTCGCTGGACTATATTAATAGCCATACAGTATATTCATATTGGTTGCTAATCAATGAATATGATCTATGAATACAGCTTGAGGTCAAGCTAGACATCTGGAGCAATTCCAACATTATTCATTAATAGTAGCTAGCTCCACTTCCTCAGCTAACCCTCTAGTGTGTCCATTGCTTCAAGTATAGGGCCAGCAAGAAATTATGCTCAAATTTTTCAAACTATTTTATTTTTTATTAAAAAAAAAATCCCCTTATTTTTCCAAAAAATTGTAATGTTGTTTTAAAAAATTCTCAAATTATTCTAACTATAGTGAAAAATAGCTACAGTATGATTGCATGAACAAGTTGAGGTGTCATAAAAGTCTGTTCTCACCAGTCACTATCATTGTATTGAATTGTTATGAAAGATTCAATGTATAATCTTCCAGCATAAATGTTCGTGTTTTAGTAAAACTGATAAAATGATAAAAACATTAGCTAACGAGAACATTTTGCATACTTTTTATCAATGTGGAAAGTCAATATTTTTTTCCATCTCACAACTGGGTCCTGAGTGGGAGCAATATCTTCAGTAGCAGCATAATACTGTTGATTAATAAGGACATCACACCTCCATCAAGGTGATCAGCTACTTAAACCGCTACTATTCTTATAAATATCCTTATTATTCTAGAATTGTTATACATGATAATTCATGTCTATTATTCAAGAAAAAATACTAGCATTATCTTGCAGGGCCTATTCATGTATATCGGCTTTATAAATTCATTTTTACTATGTTAATACTGTTGAAGTAGTTTACTTAGTGTGTGTCAGTTATGATTACGTCCTTTAGTCAAATTAGCTATATACATTATATAAATAGCATATTATCATCTATTAACTAGAAATGTGATTAAAAGTTTGCAACAAAGAAGCTCAATATTTCCAATAGCACCATTGCATGAAGGCTTCATTAGTTGTGTAATTAAGTTTATTTAATGTAATCAATATAATATCAATGGCATAAAAAAAGTTTCATGAAAATGTTATATCAGTTCATAATCAATTTTAGCTTTTTTCTCATCAGATGTATATACAATTGGACATGCAGAAGTTGCCATATTATCATCTGGAGCAGTTTCATCAGTCTCTAATGGAGGCTTGCAGTACTTCTGCATATCTTCATAATCATGGCTGTCAACTACTTTAGTTATCCAGTGAAACATGGCTATGTAATGGGTTTCCTGTATTCAAGAAAGTCAAGGGCACAGATGTACAAATTTAAAAGTTTTCTTATTAATATGGCTCTAAAATTTCACACATATTGATACTCCCCAAATATTCAACTAGCTACTTTCCATATGGTATTCTAATGCCTAACAATATTTTTAAGGTGCTTTTAGGGGTGGATATAAAAAAATGGTACGTTTGAGATGTATAAATATTTATAGAATCATAACAAAATGTTAAGTCAAAACAGCTACATTAAATTCTATTTTATAATTTCTTGCTCCGTCGTTTTTGGTTAGGATTCACATTGCAAATTATTTATTATTCAAGGGGTATATGATTTTTGGTACACAAGGCCTCAACATTTTGGAAATAGAGTCTGGGATCATAAAATCATTCTGACTGTGTAAAAACTACAAGTAATTGTTTACAACAAACTAATGTGGGTCCTTTCTATTCTATTAGGAAAGTTCAGAAAAAAAATGACTAAAAGGTAAAGTGTCCATAAGCTAGCCTTGGATTAATAGTCTAATTCAAGGCCTGCTCCAGAATTTCACGACCATTGAGGCTTGTGGTAAAGGCTACTTAAATTGTACAAACAGAATAAAGTATTATACATTTCTTCAATTACATTTGTCTCCTTTAGTAGATTTTTAAACTAATCACTTACTTGGTACTTCCACTTAGTATGTGTCTTCCAATGTAAGATGTAATCACTATACCAATAACTAGTGGTGTGCTTGAGCACAAATGGCGAGCGAGCCTTAAACTACACTATTGTTAAATTTGATTTTAACAACTAACACTCAAGCTATTAAAATAAAGTCGAGTTTTTTAAATACGTATGAGGTAAAGGGGTTTCAATGTCATAGTAACCGCTCCCGCAACAGTTTGAATTGAAAAAGAAGCAACAAAATCAAATCACGTTATTTTACAGTTTCGTTTGCTATTTTTTCTTCCTGAAGAGTGCTTTGATGCTTTAGTCTAGCTGCTTTCTCTTCTTGTGTTTCCTTGGCTAAGCGTTCATCTCGAAGAACACTCAGGCGTTCCAGCCGAGCAGCTCTGTCATCTCTGGTTTCATTGGCTAAATGTTCTTTTTGCAAAATCTTCATATTTTGTAGCCTAGCAGATCGATTCTCTTGGCTCTCAACTGCTAGTCTATGTTTTTGCTGAATTCTCATTTCATTTAATCTAGCAGCTCTTCTATCAAGGGACTTTTGTGCTAGTTTGCTCCTCTTATGCTCTAATCTAACTTCTTTGTGCTCTTGGGATTCATTTGTTTCATCAATTTTTTTTATTTTTTAGTCTTTGCTCAGTTTCTAGAGGACTTTCTGCTTTGCGTTTAGCCCTGCCCTTTTCATTTCTTTTTTTAAGGCGGGCTTGCCTTTCTTGTTCGGTTTCAGCCCTCCTCAGTTCTTGTGCCCTCTGGTTTCTTTTGTCAAGGCGAGCCCGTTTTTCATTCGCACTTTCCTTTTTCAGGTTGGGATTATCGAGCTCCATTCGTTATAAACCACAAAACCTTGACAAGTAAAAGAAAATAAGAATAAAATAAATGAAACAGCCACACAAATTATAGAACTTAGCCTTAGTTCGCCTAATCCACACCGCAATTGCTGTAGGAATCTCGTATCCAGGTAGCAATAACGCGGGTGCTCAGTTTATTTGGTTTTTATACAACTCAGAAAAATAGCTGCGCAGTACGTGCAAAGAGTAAAAGGCGGGAGAAATGTTCTCGGCGCGACTACAATCGGTTTTGTGTAGTTTGCGCATGATCAGTAGCTACTTAGCGGTTAGATTTGTCACCTGCTTTAACAATGGAACCAGAGCCTATGGCAGAACAAGTGAGTAGATTATTTAGGAGAAGAATTGTATCAGTTGTGATATAATTGTGTTAGAATGGAAGACAAAGACAAAAGGAAGAGAAGACTGAGCCCCCAGTGGCTCAGGAAATAAAAAAAGTTTTAAATAATAAAGTGAGTAGATAGCTATATAGTATTAAAATTCTCATAATTTACTTCATTTTAATACAGAAAAAAAGAAGAAGAAAAAGAAATAGGTAAGTCATTATGGTTTAACCTGTAGCTGTTATGATGCACTTTTTTTTGTAGACAGCAATACCACCATCAGAAGAGCAAATACATTATAGTATTTAAATAACTTATTTATCTTAACTGTCCATATTAACTTATATATCTTAACTCCATATTAACCACTTAAAATATATATTTTAACCAATTATAAACATATAATATATGCTTTAAAATGTGTAATCTTTGTATTATCATGAAGAGTTATGTGATGGCTATCTAGCTGGCTCAAAACTCAGAAGTTTGTGGTTATGGGCATAGCGCCCTCCATGGTTTTAAAAGTGGCCACACCTTGAACAAGTCTACAATGGTTCTCTTCAATATAGGACCAAATGTAAATTTGCCATTTGAATGCTATCAGTTAGAAAATGGACTGAATAAGTACACAAGACGTAACTGTGTAGGCAAAATATCAGATAGGTCAGAGACTAAAACCTAACCTGTCAATAAAGGTAAAGATTTTTCATCAGCTATGCAGTCCTTGTAACACACAGCACCTTCACATACACTTGTTCACTTGATGTACCAACACAAAAATTACTTCCTTCAGTGATTTGATATTATAGTATTGTAAGCACAATACTTTCACACAACTGAACATACCTAGGCAAGACTTACCTTCGTGGTTAGTCTAGTGGACAATGAATTTTAAAATAAATGCTGTTGAGTAGGGCTTATAACTGTGACAAATAGCGTATTAACTTACCACCGCCACTAACTCGAATAGAAATGGAGCTCCAGTAAGTTTTTGCACACGCAAAACAATTCAAAGCGGTAAACAATTCAATTTCTAAGGTGATACGGGTAATAGTCGCTACACCAGAGGATTCTGTTTAGTGAAGTTTGGGACGGGGTCGAACGCGGAGCGAACACAAAAATACAGAGGGTCAAAGTACAAAATGACATACATACGTCCATACATATATCTAAACTAGTGGTGTGCTTGAGCACAAATGGCGAGCGAGCCTGATAGTTAGGTAACATAAAATGTTACTATGTTTTAGCTTACTTCATGCAAACACTATAATAGCAGTTATGACATTTGATTTCAGCAAACAAATACAAAATCACTCTCTTACCTTATTAATGGTAACTTTTGTAGTATCAAACATCAACCATTCTGATAATCTCAATCACCAGTAACTCTTGAACAAGCTCTCAGCTACGATAAAAAATAAACCAGTGCTATTATTTGTAATTTAAGCCCAACAAATATGGAATTACTACTTACCTCATTCTTGGTATTGATTAACTTCTGTAGTATCAAATTGAAGTTACTTTGACCATCTGAATTACCTTGAATTCTTGACAACAAGCTCTCACCTACAAAAACAAAACAATCATATTTTAGCACACAAATACAAAATTACTTTCTACCTCATTTTCTTGAGCAGTGGTAACTTTTGTAGTACCAAATTTGAGCCAATCTGACTATTTGAATTTACCAGTCACGTTGACTAGCTCTAGTGCTACAAAAAAGAAAGGCAGAGTTAATTTTGCATATTTAGCTAACAAATATGGAATCTGGGTACTTATCTCGGCTTCCTCGAGAAGTAGTAGCTTCCATAGCATTAATACTACGGCATTCTGACTACTAACGGCTCTTGACAACAAACAGCCGGCACTCCGTATCCCCCCATAAAACGGCGAACCGTTTTGAAATTAAGTCTGGAAAAGGGTCTTCAATGCCATAGTAACCGGTCGAATCAACTTTTTGTGTCTTGGAAACAAGCGTTTTAGCAGGAATTTTCTCATACTTTGGAGCTTAAGTATAAAGTAAGGTTGCTTAATGCGTGTGTAGTTTCAGAATAAACTGGAGTCAAGCCTAAATAGCCGTGTTTTTAGGAGAAAAACGTTCCCCGCGCGCGCGCGTTTAAAGAGCATACGTACCATCCATACATACATACATACATATACCCGATTTTGCATTATCCACCCCTAATACTGTCTCGCTCGCTACGCTCGCTCGCCAATAAACAAACATCCCCGATTTTCGATTGTGTTACCCCCGTAAGTGTCTCGCTCGCTACGCTCGCTCGCCGAATATTCACTGATAGAGCACTTCTCTCATCATTCTGACTGCATGGTGATAAACTAGTTGATGATACGATGCAGAATCTTTGAATGGTTAGTAGAGAAAGCTGCACTGGAATAGATGTTGTCTCCTGAGACAAGCCTTGAATTATACTAGCAAGTTGGGAGACATTAGCATGTCTTGTGCCATGTAGTTGTACTTGATAAGTTACAGCATTAGGAGAAGATGGATCACAAAGGAACACTCTGTCTGTGAGTTGAGAGGTAGTGAAGTCACACCCACATTGAGGTGACACTAGATTCACTAATGCACTTACAATATCAGAGTCTTTCAAGTTAGCCTCAGTGACCTATAAAATATACATGTATTATAGTTACTTGTAAATAATTTGGTGAAGTAACTTACCCTCCAAACATCATTGTAATCAGAAATGCCACTAACGAGTTGTAAGGGTAGAGCTGCAAAATAAGTATTGATGATTATTACAAACATTATGTTAGCTAATGTAATATGACATACCATTAAAGTGATATGGATACTTGCAACAAACAATCAAAGGCGTACTGTTATAATGTCAGCTTTAATCTTCAATTACATGACATGAAACTAATAATTAATTAGATCCCGTTGCTATATTGTTACTAGGTGTACTAACTTGGTAAGTGTGCACTATTTTTTGCCTTTAGCCATTTCTGCGAAAATGCTGATAAACAAAGTTGCTAGTGGAAACTGGGCATGCGTAAACGGGATCTAAAATAGTTAGAGCATGCACGCTTAGGTACTGGTGGATTCAGTGCACTGAAGCCCAAGGGCCATAGGCTTATGCTCTAACTATTACATAGCATCTATTTACTGTATCTCTATTTAATATTCTATACCATTGTACTTAAATTTACAATTGTAGGAATGATCACAACTAGCTAGCTTGTATTTCTCAGCAGAATAAGTATCAATAATCGAAATGGAGAATTATTTTTAGCTAATCAGATATATATAGCTAGCTACCACATAAATCTTGCACGGAATAAATATAGTTAGGAATAAATATAGCTAGAAAGTGACAAGAACAGGGCGAGACTGTCAAGTTTTAATTTTTAAATTTAATTATTAATAAACGATGATTTGACTTACTAGGCACATCTACTACTTTGTCAATATTATTTGTTTCTATTGTATCCAGGCCTTCTCTATAAAAAATAATTTCTACATTACATTCATAATCTCTTTCATCTCTGTCCTTGTCTAGAGAATTGAATATTATACTGGTATGATATAACATAGGCCCCACTTCTTGTGGCATTGTAATAGTTCTTCTGTTGTCTTGAGTGAGTGCTGTGTTATATCTCTTCCATTGTGACATCACTCTGATTTGTTGGATGTTGTCTCAGACAGAAACTGAAATATCTATAGCACATGTTAGGTTGAGTTGAAGTCCAGAATAAAAGTTGGAAGTGATGGGATAGCTTCTTGTTGAAACGGAAACCACTGGAACTGGAACTAAATCGGAAAGTGTGCAATATTATTAAGAAATACTATTGTTTAATAATCTTAACTTCCAATTATGTAGTACTAGAACAATGATTGTATATGCCACTCCTCATTATTTGAAGACAGAGAGGTTATAGTTCCCCATTTTCTTACCTGTTAATGGACACAATCTTAGAGATGCTGATTCTAAATATTGACCACTCTCTGTACTGACTGTGCTGTTTTCTATGGTCCGTGTGTATGATACTGTAGCATTCAAGTCAGTACCTGTTAATAGAGTAGTTCTAGCAGATAGAATGAGTCCATAATATTGTTCACACATTGTTTTCTCCATTTGTGTTGTAATATTGAGTTGAGGATATCCATTAGTGTTAACTGATACAGTTTTATTAGAGGTGACTGGTAAGATATTGGTATTCTGAGAGTTCAGAGAAACAGAGAATATATAGAATCCTCCATCTGAATAGTTATTTCTCAATGTAGAGAATAGTAGAGTGTTGGAGTAAATATTCTGTTGAGTTACAGAGTCAGATACTGAGGTGGCTTCCTCAAATTCTGTACTGCCATCTTGTCTTGTCCATCTCCCAGTGAATTGATTTAGAGTATTCACAAAATGTGAGTTAATAGTAGAAGTGCTGACAAGACTACTTGTATAACACTTCCTACAGTTTCTATGTTAATGATCTATAGTAAAATATATGATTATTATGATTTATTAGAACAAGCAGTGCACATTCCATTTTTGAATCTACAATTTAGCATAAATTTACTTCACCCATTGGCCGGTGATAAGCACTCAAATTGTGTACCACTGCATAAAATAAACTACTGAAAAAACAACAACAACAGCCATACACTGTTAAATGGTAAATCCACTTGCATACCAGCATGCCTTTAAACAAGTAATGCTTTGGGTAGCAAATTGAAGCTGGCTTAAAAATAGTCTCAGATTATTTATTTAATGTAAGTAGAATTTGACTTCAGCCAGCAAAAAGAGAAGTGTTTTGATTTTGATCGGTGAAGCGTCAATGACTATAAATTAAAGTATAAAATCTTTTCTCTTATAATATAATGTTGACGATCATAATGAGCTACAGCAGTCCATCATTAACAAAAGTTATACTGTCACTCCTTAAGTGTTACAGTAACTTCCCAGACAATTATTTTAATCCCCATTCCTTTTTTTGATGGTATGCTCACTATTGATTGTCTCATTTGTACATCAAAGTTGATTCTTTAATTAACTCAAACATTTTTTATTGAAATTCAAATAGGATAGCTTGCTAAAAGTGTTTTAAACTATAGCTAATGCAATAAGCTACAAATAACGTAAAATAAACAAGTAACATTTAGCATATAGTAATGTAGTTATGTTGTTGAACACTACTGGAACATCAGAAATGTTAACACTAGCTCTGCATTGATACTGTCCAGCATGTGATGTCAGTAGAGGATTAAAGGAAACATTCAATGTAGAAACAGTTTCTGACTCTACTGTACTCATCTCAGTTGAATTTTGATCATTAATTGTAGAGCCACCTACTTTCATCCATTCAATGTGAGGATTAACAATAAGGTTCTCTATACTACAGTTACAGTACAGGAAAGTGAGACTGACTGCCCAGCCTCTGAAATAGGAGCTGGTAGAACTGATGTAATAGGAGATGGTAATTCTAATATTATTTAATGAACAAACAATTTGAAACATAAAGCTGTATTGATATTACCTGTTAACTGTAGAAATAAGTAACTTGATATACTTTTTCTACAAGGAGAAATAAATGTGGAGTCACAATTAGATACAGTAATTGATATACAGGTATATGTTCCATTATGAATTGGTAGCAAAGGTCTTAATATGACATATGATCGGTTGGTGTTTGTGATATTAACTGCATTGGTGTCTGGTCCAGTGATATTGATGTTGAAGGAGACTGGAGTATCCACTGGTTGAGTGTCATAATTAACTGCACATGTTAGAGTGAGTGTAGTGCCCCAATAAAATGGTGGATCTCTACTTTGAGTCAGGACAACAGAAGTAGCTGGTGGTACTATCACACTATAACATTAACATTACAATAATAACAATTATAATTAAGACATACAATTACTCACATTGAACAGTGAGAGTGACACTCCTAGAAACCTGATGATCTACTACTACTCCAGGAATAGTCATATTCACGACACAATTGTATGTCCCAGCCTGGGAAGTTCTGACACGAGATACGGATAAGAAAGTAAGAATGGTGGAACCAGTGGTATTAGAAGCTCCAGATGTTGTAATGTCTGAAGTGTGTGATATTAATGTATTTTGATGGTATAACCAGAATATTTCCAGCAATGTATCAGATGATAAAGTCAATTGTTTATTGGCGTTACACACAACAAGAGTGGTACTGCTTCCTGCTACAATTGTGGAGGACTTTGGTAGCTAATACTTGAATGACTTGAGGAGGAAAATCTGTTATGCCAATGTAAAGTATATCGGGTTAAAAATTACAAATAGAATATTTTGTTAACATTTTTCTAAAACAACTTGCCCAGAGCCTTTATCTTATTCTGTCACATAAATGCATTATTTTGTTTACATTGTTTAGCTTGTTATTTTTGATTTATTATACATTTCAAGTGAAAAAAATTACTAGTTTGTTTCCTTGTTTAGTGTACAAATTCCGCATATTTTAACAATGATAAAATGTGTGTAAAAGTTGTTGAATAGTAAAGTTAAAGAAAGTGTAGAAATACTATTTTGATTACTTTAATTGAATTTGCCTAAAATCTTGTATAAAGTGGTAGTAATAAACAACAAATCTGTATTATATGTTGCCCTAAAAATTGCCTTAGCTCTGCAAAGATATTCCTGTTACAATTCCTTCGATTAATAAAGTAGTCAAACATTAACTGTCACTTCATAGGATTCAGGAATACTGTGTGTGTCTTGTATGTTCACTGATAATGTAGTGATATGTGAGGGAATTTCTACCATATAGATGGCTACAGATGCGTTGCCACTTCTAGGACTAGTCCATGAACGAACTATAGATGTCACAGTTTGATGGAAGATTGCTATAGCTTTGAATGTGAGAGAGAGACTGACATGAACATTTTCATCTATTGGACTGCCAATGATGGTTAATATTCCTGGACATCCCCAGCTAAAGGAGAAGTAGTGGTAGTGAGAGTGACATTTGGTATATCAGGAACTACATAAAAATAGACCATAATCCCAAGATTATTGCAATTACAAGCGCAGCAATTACTCACTCTGTACACAGATGTTAGCAGATATTACTCCTGCACTGCTACACTGTAAACTGATGTTAGCTGATGCTACTCCTGCACTGCTACGCTGTAAACTGATGTTAGCTGATGCTACTCCTGCACTGCTATGCTGTAAACTGATGTTAGCTGATGCTAACTCCTGCACTGCTACACTGTAAACTGATGTTAGCTGATGCTACTCCTGCACTGCTACGCTGTAAACTGATGTTAGCTGATGCTAACTCCTGCACTGCTACACTGTAAACTGATGTTAGCTGATGCTACTGCTGCACTGCTACACTGTAAACTGATGTTAGTTGATGCTACTCCTGCACTGCTACACTGTAAACTGATGTTAGCTGATGCTACTCCTGCACTGCTACGCTGTAAACTGATGTTAGCTGATGCTAACTCCTGCACTGCTACACTGTAAACTGATGTTAGCTGATGCTACTGCTGCACTGCTACACTGTAAACTGATGTTAGTTGATGCTACTCCTGCACTGCTACACTGTAAACTGATGTTAGCTGATGCTACTCCTGCACTGCTACGCTGTAAACTGATGTTAGCTGATGCTAACTCCTGCACTGCTACACTGTAAACTGATGTTAGCTGATGCTACTGCTGCACTGCTACACTGTAAACTGATGTTAGTTGATGCTACTCCTGCACTGCTACACTGTAAACTGATGTTAGCTGATGCTACTCCTGCACTGCTACGCTGTAAACTGATGTTAGCTGATGCTAACTCCTGCACTGCTACACTGTAAACTGATGTTAGCTGATGCTACTCCTGCACTGCTACACTGTAAACTGATGTTAGCTGATGCTACTGCTGCACTGCTACACTGTAAACTGATGTTAGCTGATGCTACTCCTGCACTGCTACACTGTAAACTGATGCTACTCCTGCACTGCTACACTGTAAAGTGATGTTAGCAGATGCTACTCCTGCACTGCTACACTGTAAACTGATGTTAGCTGATGCTAACTCCTGCACTGCTACACTGTAAACTGATGTTAGTTAATGCTACTCCTGCACTGCTACACTGTAAACTGATGTTAGCTGATGCTACTTCTGCACTGCTACACTGTAAACTGATGTTAGCTGATGCTACTGCTGCACTGCAAACTGATGTTAGCTGATGCTACTCCTTCACTGCTACACTGTAAACTGATGTTAGCTGATGCTACTCCTGCACTGCTACACTGTAAACTGATGCTACTCCTGCACTGCTACACTGTAAAGTGATGTTAGCAGATGCTACTCCTGCACTGCTACACTGTAAACTGATGTTAGCTGATGCTAACTCCTGCACTGCTACACTGTAAACTGATGTTAGTTAATGCTACTCCTGCACTGCTACACTGTAAACTGATGTTAGCTGATGCTACTTCTGCACTGCTACACTGTAAACTGATGTTAGCTGATGCTACTGCTGCACTGCAAACTGATGTTAGCTGATGCTACTCCTTCACTGCTACACTGTAAACTGATGTTAGCTGATGCTACTCCTGCACTGCTACACTGTAAACTGATGCTACTCCTGCACTGCTACACTGTAAAGTGATGTTAGCAGATGCTACTCCTGCACTGCTACACTGTAAAGTGATGTTAGCTGATGCTACTCCTGCACTGCTACACTGTAAACTGATGCTACTCCTGCACTGCTACACTGTAAAGTGATGTTAGCAGATGCTACTCCTGCACTGCTACACTGTAAAGTGATGTTAGCTGATGCTACTCCTGCACTGCTACACTGTAAACTGATGTTAGCAGATGCTACTTCTGCACTGCTACACTGTAAAGTGATGTTAGCAGATGCTACTCCTGCACTGCTAACTGTAAAGTGATGTTAGCTGATGCTACTCCTGCACTGCTACACTGTAAACTGATGTTAGCAGATGCTACTTCTGCACTGCTACACTGTAAACTGATGTTAGCTGATGCTACTCCTACACTGCTACACTGTAAACTGATGTTAGCTGATGCTACTCCTGCACTGCTACACTGTAAACTGATGTTAGCTGATGCTAATCCTGCACTGCTACACTGTAAACTGATGTTAGTTGATGCTACTCCTGCACTGCTACACTGTAAACTGATGTTAGTTGATGCTACTCCTGCACTGCTATACTACTGTAAAGTGATGTTAGCTGATGCTACTCCTGCATTGCTACACTGTAAACTGATGCTACTCCTGCACTGCTATGCTGTAAACTGATGTTTTACTTACTCTGTGGTATTATTATTATTGACTCCTGAATCATTAATGTGTCCTGCCTCAAAGTGGAATAAGTATTGATCCTTGGCAAGTGTAAGTCACTGGATGAGATGCTCTCAATGGATTTAACACAGCAACTGTCCTATCAGTCGTAGTAGTAGTTTCAATCCTGGAATACTTGTAGTAGTAGTCCATGTAGCCAGGAGATTGAGTTCAGAGATCAACTCAAATACTACACATGCCCAGTTCAGTTCTGATCCTATTACTATACTTCATGAAGTATTCACAATAGCACCGATAGCTGGAGATGGCACTATATATTAAGATTACTAAAAAATACAGCTGTATTTCACACTTAACAAAATCTATAATATAATTAAATATGTAATTGCCATGTTCAAGCGGCTGTTTACTAAGTTTTTCTTATTACAGATCCTTTTAAGTGCTAATATATAGTAAGCAATATGAAAAGATATGTTCGCATAATTATTGAATTTTTCCCTAAATAATTTATTACTCACATGATCAATATGACTCTATTGTTAGAACGATATTAATAGTGTTTGTATGTATCTGTAGCAATCACGTAGTTGTGACTATTGCAACTGACTATCCAAACTATAGCCAACCATCAG
>WLWD01000775.1_pt1 | contig 49703 bp, 27 predicted proteins | sample 6712731 | NCBI WGS metagenome assembly WLWD01 (sample SAMN12718690, study PRJNA576275) | sponge metagenome | isolation source: marine sponge | host: Mycale hentscheli | place: New Zealand: South Island, Marlborough, Capsize Point | collected 2014-11-01
AACTACATTTAACTACAATTCGCCTTATTGGTATGGTTACCTGCTGTCATCCTCCTAAACTACAGATTGGCAGTCTGAGCTGATGTGAGCCCGCAGTGATGTGTGCGCATGGTCCTTGCGTGAGGCAGCGGTATGACCTTGGACCCACCCCCTATGTGGCCTTGGGGGTGAGAGACTCGGCAGGTCAGTGGCAATTAGCATTAATTGCCCTGCATCGCCGGAGATCCCCAAAGGGGCCGCAGGAGGCGGCCTACACCCCCAAGGCTATAAGTAATAGGTTAGGAAAGGGGGTTGACAGCTCTCTTACCAATGGTAGTAGGCTTATACCTGTGAAAGTAAGTACAGACAAGCATACACAGTGAGAACTGAGCGTTATGACAAGAGTAATGCTGAACTACCCATGACCCCCAACCTTCTCCCTCTCACTGGCTTTGTGATGTGGCCATCCAGTGACTACGTATTTGTTCCTTAGAGAAGGGAGTGGTGCCACCGACTTTGGAATTGTGATCAGTGCCTGGTACCTGGGTGACTCCAGCCACCATGTCTGTCTCGGGTAACCCGAATGGGCACAGCTTCAGTAAACCAGGACTGGTGAGTACTGTATACTTCCAACTCACCTGCTTTCACTGCACACTGAAGTCTAAGTAGACTCTAGGAACACAACCAGGGTAGTGGCCATCGGGTGAAGGAGACAGTAGTGGTTAATACGTGACGGACCCCATACCCAGGTATGATCTGTCTGACCGCCACACCCCTATTGGGTGGAGAATCTAACCTTACGTGCTAACAGTACCATCACTACTCTCTACACCACTCTTGCCATAGTCAAGTGGCGTGTGACTCCAAGACTTACTCCTGTATCCTAGTACTACTGTTCAACCCTCCCCTGGCTGCATTATCTTCCACATGTGCAATTCACACAGAACTTTAAGCCGGCATTAGCTATTCAGTCAAGTGACCGTGTCTTAGTAATAATAGTGGGTGTGCCCGGTGGAGGCAGCAACAGACACAAGTGAGAAGGAGCATGTCCTGATTGTGTAATGGGGTAATTGAGTGAGCGCCGTGTAGATGCATACGAGAGCCTCAGAACAAATAGGCAGCGAGCCTGAGAATACATAGGCAATTAGCCTGAGAATACCTAGGCAGTGAGCCTGAGATTACATAGGCAGTGAGCCTGAGAATAGATAGGCAGTGAGCCTGAGAATACATAGGCAGGCAGTGAGCCTGAGAATACATAGCCAGTGAGCCTGACAATACATAGGCAGTGAGCCTGAGAAAACATAGGCAGTGAGCCTGACAATACCTAGGCAGTGAGCCTGAGAATACCTAGGCAGCGAGCCCCAGAATACATAGGCAGTGAGCCAGAGAATAGATAGGCAGCGAGCCCCAGAATACATAGGCAGTGAGCCTGAGAATAGATAGGCAGCGAGCCTGAGAATATACAGGCAGCGAGCCCCAGAACACATAGGCAGTGAGCCTTAGAATACCTAGGCAGCGAGCCCCAGAATACATAGGCAGCGAGCCTGAGAATATATAGGCAGCGAGCCCCAGAATACATGGGCAGTGAGCCTGTGACTAGATAGGCCGTAAGCCTTAGGATAGGCAGCGAGCCTGAGAATAGATAGGCAGCGAGCCAGAGAATAGATAGGCAGCGAGCCTGAGAGTATATAGGCAGCGAGCCTGAGAGTATATAGGCAGCGAGCCTGAGGATACATGGGCAGTGAGACTGTGACTAGATAGGCCGTAAGCCTTAGAATAGATAGGCAGCGAGCCTGAGAATATATAGGCAGCGAGCCTGAGAATAGATAGGCAGCGAGCCTGAGAATACATGGGCAGTGAGCCTGTGACTTGATAGGCTGTAAGCCTTAGAATAGATAGGCAGCGAGCCCGAGAATACATGGGCAGTGAGCCTGTGACTAGATAGGCCTAAGCCTTAGAATATATAGGCAGTGAGCCTGAGAATACATAGGCAATGAGCCTGTGACTAGATAGGCCTAAGCCTTAGAATACATAGGCAGCAAGCCTGAGGATACATAGGCAGTGAGCCCAGGAATACATAGGCTGCAAGCCTGAGAAAGGATAGGCAGCGAGCTTGAGAATATATAGGCAGCAAGCCTGAGACTATATAGGCAGTGTTCCTGAGAACAGATAGGCAGCGAGCCTGAGAATACACAGGCAGTGAACCTGAGAATATATAGGCAGTGAGCCTGAGAACAGATAGGCAGCGAGCCTGAGAATACATAGGCAGTGAGCCTGAGAATAGCTAGGCAGCGTGCCTGAGAATACATAGGCAGTGAGCCTGAAGATACATAGGCAGTGAGCCTGAGAATGGCTAGGCAGCGAGCCTGAGAATACATAGGCAGTGTGCCGCAGACTAGATATGCAGTGATCCTAAGAATATATGGGCCGTGAGCCTGAGAATACATAGGCAGAGAGCTTGTGAGTAGATAAGCAGCAAGCCTGAGAATACATAGGCAGTGAGCCTAAGAATACGTAGGCAGCAAGCCTGAGAGTACATAGGCAGTGAGCCTGAGAATAGATAGGCAGTGAGTCTGAGAATAGATAGGCAGCGAGCCTGAGAATACCTAGGCAGTGAGCCTAAGAAGACATAGGTAGTGAGCCTGAGAATACATAGGCAGTGAGCCTGTAATGGCAATGTAAGCAATGAAGCAACTCACTCTATTTCTACAATTGAGAGGTGGGACAACATAAAGAGGAAGTCTCAATTATGGATTGGTTTGGACAAGTTTGGCAGTATCCATTCCAGCCGGACACTGGGCTCATGAGTCATGTAGAATGACTCTATGCAATGCAACCAAACTGGAGCAAGCTAAGAAGAGACAGAGAAAACGAGAACTTGAACGATCTCATGAAAAGGCTTCCTCTGTTTCTGGATGTTCTTCTCAAGCAGTAGCTCCAGCTGCCAAGAGGCTTCGATCAAGTCTAGGGCCAATACATGATAAAGGAAAATGTGTGTGGTGCTGTAAGCCCGAGTCACCAAAACATCCAGAAACAAAGCTCTACCTGATATCTTATGATCACACATGGGCAACTTTCAAGCTCCACACAGTGACCCTTCAAGATCAGGCAATGCGTGACAGAATTAACTGTCTTATTGAATCTGCAGCTGATGATCCATATGCCCTTGAGATCAGGTATCACCATAAATGTTGGCTGAAGTATGTGCGTAGATACCAGAAAATGAGTGAAGATGACAAACTTCCACAAATGCACAATGTCACTCTCCGTGAGGCTCGTACGATGTTCTTGGATCACGTAAGAAGTGTAATCTTTGAAGAACATGAGTTGAGGTCGTTGCAGAGCCTCCTTCGAGACTATTGCTCAATAGTTTCTCGGTATGGCTTTCCAACTTCTGGGATAAAGTCTTCTTATGTCAAAGATATTCTAACCGGGGAGTTTCAAGACAAGATTGGTTTTCACCCCCGTTCTCAACGGAATCAGAGCGAACTGGTGTATGTGGTGGTTCGTATGTTGAAGCAGCACTCCTTTCCATTGGTGTCAGTAGTGAGCAGTTGGTGTGTAATGTAGCTAGGCAGCTAAGAGACGACATAAACTCTGTCAAGCATGTACCATGGCCACCAAGAGTTGAGGAACTAGAACAAGAGGAAGAACTTTCACCTCTCATGTTGCAGCTTCTATCTGCCTTACTTGGTAAAAAGGGGGTAGATCTCTCTCCTACCACACTCTCTCTCACCTCACTCATTACTCAATATGTGTCAAAACGACCCACGACTACTGCCATCAATGCCACAGTTACCCTTCATGGGATCACTCGCAGCAAGGAGCTTGTTGATTCTTTCTACAAGCTGGGCATGGGAATCAGCTATTCAAATGTGCTTCTGCTGCATGATGTGTGGGCTATGCATGATCTCAAGCAATGTTCTATTTGTCCTGATGAGATAGCAGAGAAAGTACCCAGCATTAGTATCATTGACAATGATGATTTTCGCAATGATACTTTGACAGGAGGGGGTACTGCACACCGCACTAACTGGATGTTTCTTCAGCGCATAGAGCATCAAAGCATTGAAGTTCGGGCAAACCGTGATATTCTTCCACACAAGGAAGATCCCAAGACTTTGTCACAAGTGCTGATTCAGAAGGCATCTGATAAGCAGGTTGTTACACCATACAAGACCATCAAACGTGGTGAACCTCCCATCTGCCCTGAGCCCATACAACTATATCAACTACGGCGCCTCAGCGCAAGCGGAGCATCATTCATGCCTTGGCCCGTGTAGACTCAAATGGTGATCGCAATGATGCAACTGAGCAGACTATCCCTTCTTATGGTGGATTTCATGCTAGTTTAAATGGAAAGCAAGGTAAGAGCAAAGCATACTTTCATATGTCATACAACCAACCACCAAATAAGTCGGTTGTTAATGCCATCATGGAAAAGTTAACTACTATCATAATGACTAAGAACATGCCCTTTGCCTTCCTGGTTGGAGATCTTCCTGTGTATACCCTCATAACCTTGTTGAAAGCTGAGAACCCTGAACAGTTTCATGATATTGTCCCCTTTCTTGGTCCCTTTCATACCCAGTGTGACATGATGAGTGCTATTTATAAACGCTACAAAGGGAGTGAGTTAGAAGAGTTGCTCGTGGCAGGAGAAGTTGTAGCTGAGGGTTCAGTTGAACGTGCTCTAAAAGGAAAGCACTACAAGAGGGGGTTGCGTTGCTTAAAGCTCATGTACGAGGCTCTCATGACTCAGCTGGTGAAGGTACAACTGGTGCCCAATCTGGCTGGTGAGACTAAGAAGAATGTTGAGATTCTAAGGGATACAAACCTGGCCCGAGAAAGCAGAGCTGCTGCTCATAAGGCACTGGAGGATGATAGTTACCTTGCACACTTTGTTGATGACTTGCTTACACATGTAGAGGGCAGTGACATGGCAGATTACTGGAAGGACTTCTTATCCATGACAGATGTACTTATGCAGAATGTACATACAGTTCATAAATGCCATTGGGATGAATATGTCAGCTCCCTCCGTGCAATGCTGCCATGGATGGTAGCATATGACAACAACTGGTATGGGAGATGGCTCCCTGACTTCTGGGCAATGCTTACTTCTCTTACGGCTGAGCAGATCACGTTCCTTCGTGCTGACTTTGCTCAGTCGATCACTGGTAACCCATATTCTAACATGCTGTGGGACATGTGGATTGAATGCACCATGAACAAGGGTAGCAAAATGAAGTCTGGTTGGCTATCAATCCTCAAGAATGAGAAGCAACTACTAGTTCACTCAAGTAATGTGAACAATATTGCTCAGATTCGGGCTACCCACAATGCCCTAGCAAATCGGAAAGTGTACACAAGAAAGCACACAGAATGTAGCCCGAAAAGAATGAGAGAAGATGAGCATTGTGTGCAAGATCTAATTACCTGTATGGGTGAGTTTGACTCTTACCCGTTTGACTCAGCCTCACCCACTCTCCGTACCCTACAATCAGCCATGCCTGCTTCTGGTGAGCTCATTACAGACTTTAACTCAGCCCACATTGCTGGGGAAGAGAAGGTGACCAATTTCTTGAAAGACAGAGTTTTCAGTAAGAACACCTCTATCCATGCGCGTGTCCCCCTGAGCAAACGCTTAACGTTTGCTAAAGAACACTGTGCAGACTCTGTCAAGGAGGATCACAAAGCCAGAGCTGCTGAGATGGAACAAAGTGCTCTCAAGGCAGTTATCAGTTTGGTTGAGGAGAGTCAACTTGTTGACCTCCCAGAGTTGCTACAACACCGTGTCATGGAAGAATGTGTGTCGCTGTTCAACTCTAGTGGTACATTCAGAAAAGTGCAGAAGAGCAAGCTTTTACAGAAGCTCTCTCTCCAACCAGTGACTTTGCAAGAGTCTTACATTGCTCTCATAGACATGGGCATGATTTGGAGAATGGCTACTCCATCAGCAGAAGATCGGCAGAAGCAAGATGGCACTGCATACAAGTGGTCAGATTATGCTTGCAAAGTGTCGTCCATCATGCTTGCTCGCCATGAGAGTGCCCAGTCCATCATTTGTGTTAATGATCTGTATGATGCAACACACTGAACCAAGGATGATGAACGAGACTTACGGATACAAGGGAACAAACACGTTCCTAACATTTATATAAAGCTGGATGACCAATTTCCCTCAGCCAGAGAGTTTAAGACATTCTTATGCAGCACCAGCAACAAGACCCGGTTACAAAAGCTACTTTGCAGTCATCTGACTGAGCTTGCTCAAAGGTCGAACACAGAGATTGTCTACTCCGTTGGTTCCAAATGCATGAACTTATCAACACAGCAACCAATGGAGAATTATTGCTTCAACCAGTCTGAAGCGGACACCATCTTCTTTTCCATGTATTTAGTTTTACGTAATTCAGGATACAACGGCCCAGTTGTCATTGATGTAGCTGATACAAATGCCTATGTTTCAGCTGCAGTTATTGCAAGACAGTTGCCTGGAATGCTTTGCATCAAGAGAAAACAGGAGACAATCTTATGCCGTGGCTTGGTAACTGAAGAAATGGCAAACTGCATTGTGCAGCTACACTGTTTTACTGGTTGTGATGCCAACTTAGGGTTCTATGGCATGGGCAAGCCTTCAGTGTATCATAAAGTGGCGCAAAGTACTTTAGCACAACATCAGCTTGCTAAGTGTGGGGAGAGAGTGGATCTTGAGGAAGAAGTGTTGGAGGAGCTTTTTAAATTCACACGGCAAGTGATCTATGGAGACATGAAGAGTGGCACTATGGCTGAATCACGTGCTGCAAAATGGAAGGCGATGAAAAAAAAAAAATTTCTTCGACTCCCACCAGATGTAGATAGTCTTTACCAACACTGCCTTCGTGCTAACTATTTGTCATACCTAGCACGACATCCCACACTGAGGACTCATCCTTCACCAATTGGACATAGCTGGGAGCTGATTGATGGTCGTTGTTGTCCTGTCCATCACACACGTCCAGCTCTCCCAATAAATCTACCTGCACCGATGCCATCTGGAGAGAGTGATGAGATGGAGTCTGATGATGAGGAAGAAAGTGATAGCCATGCTTTGGGGAAGATGACTGAATGCTCATCAGAATCTGATTCTGATTATAGTGAAGCTGAATGCTTTGATATGGATTGACATTGTTACACATTATAGGTATATGTTTTTCTGATATTTTGGCCCAAAATTTCACTTTAGCACAATATTGATACCAGAATTGTATAACTCATGGTTGATTTGCATGAAAAAGTGTCTACACTCAGGATTCTAGGTGATATAGGTCAAAAGTTAACTCCTTAATTTGACGTTGGCAGCCATCTTGAACATTGTGGTTATAAAAAAATTGCCGGGACTTTTGTGAGGGACCTGGGAGCTAAATTTGTTATAAAAGGTTAATAGAAGATACACCAATAGTCAAAACAAGTTAGCCAGAGAGTGGTCACGGAATTAATAATTTTGACCCAACTAGTGAGCCTGATCGTGCAAGAATAGACAGGCAGAGAGCCTGATCATGTGAGAATAGACAGGCAGAGAGCCTGATAGTGCAAGAATAGACAGGCAGAGAGCCTGATCATGTGAGAATAGACAGGCAGAGAGCTTGATAGTGCAAGAATAGACAGGCAGAGAGCCTGATAGTGCAAGAATAGACAGGCAGAGAGCCTGATTGTGTGAGAATAGACAGGCAGTGAGTTTAATAGTGTGAGAATAAGTCCAGTACCAATAGAGTGAAGGGCAGCGTGCCCTGCATAGACGCTTTTAAGGGGGCCCCGACGGACCGTCACACCTCTACTAGGTGGAGATCTAACCCTAATTACTAGAACCTACTACCCAAGTTCTATATTATAATGCCACACTGACAATAGTATAGCGTCTTATGAGTCCTAAGACACTGCATCCAGCACTACAGTTCATTCTCTAATCTCATTCATTATGTAACCCCTATTTGTTCCACCTCCCTTCTCATGTAACATTCTCATGTCAGCATAAATATCAATTACAGCATGCACCTGACTGATTCAGGAGTTTCTGCTTCGAGAATACCACTCACTTTGACAGAGCCAACCATAGCAATACCGTGAGAGGGTCTGGCCACATACTGCAGATAGTTACTAACATGCACTAAACAATAATGATCATATTTTTTTTTTTTTGAATGAAGGTTATAAAGCAGAGAGTGGGAGCCGGCAACACATCCCACACATGTTATGAAGGCCTACGCCTGACTATAGCGAGGGTTCAGCGTGCCCTTGTGATCTAGGGGTTGTGACTGTGGGTAGAGAAACAGCATCAGGACTAGAGCCCAACTCTTAACCCAACTGCACTAGCTAAGCAAGGCAACTGAACTGGCCGCATGCCCATGTATTGTCGAGCCATAGAATTCCTGTTTTCTGCTGATTGCATCTGTAAGTATCAATGAAGGCCATTCACCACTGACTGGTGGTTTAGATCCCATATATCCAACCTGACCTACAGAAAACTAATTATTTAGAGTACAATATATCTACAACCCCTTACTATTCAAATAATACCACCACTGATGAGCAGCCATCCTTAGAGAGCTAATAGTGCCAGCGGTGGATCAGCCATTCTAGGCATACTATTTTACCTGATGAGAATTGCAAGTTGTAAACTCATAGGACCTTCAGGGGGGGGGGGGGGCCCAGTGTGAGCAGACTAGGGTATCAGGTAGCTGCTAGGCTAGGGCTACCAGCACTGAGAACAGTGGCTATCAGTAGTTGCTAGCTATCAGGACTAATATACTTGTGCCCGGGTGCCATTGCTTCACGTGTGACCGCTTAGCGCATGGTCGCCGTACTCACAGGTCCTCTGCCGACCTTTACCTGGGCGCGTGTGATGCGTGGGCTACATCTTCGTTAACTACGTTTAACTACGTTAAACTACATCCACAATCACTATGAACTCATACTTACATTAATGCTGAATTATTTTAAGTTACATTGATTCTAGTAATACATATCAACATTTTATTTCCAAAAAGAGATTGGTGTAATCCCAGATCTCATTAACTCTATTATCTAGCACACAAGTGTACAAAACATTTATGAGGTAGATTACAATAATAATAGCATTGGTTTTTGCCTGCACATGAATCTAATTAATGTTCGGTAAAGGGTCCATGCTATTCCATTGAGTATGAATTTCACACTAAGTGTGCATTCACACTAGGAAGAAAGTGTGAAGGACACACTATGCATAGGTGGTGGGCATTCACACCACCAGTTTGGTGTGAATTTGGTGGGTTTTCACGCTATAATTTTTACAGTGAATGTTCATTCTTAGTTCCTTGCTTGTATACATATGCTCTGCCATCTCTGGACATGGAGCTAACAATATTCAAAACAGAAATAGCCCGTACAATATGTTTGAGAGTGTCATCCTCAAACTTAGACATAGACTGAAGAGACCGTAGGGCAGTGAATTTTCTGTATGCATCTATATTCAACCATTGAGAGAAGCTGTGTGATGACCATTTGAGTTAAATTTGTCGGCAATATGGTCAAGGCAATCATGGATACCAAACCCACCAAATTCTAGCATTAACGACTTAAGAGCCCTTTAATACGTTCTCAAACAAGGGGATCCAGTCAAACTTATCGATACTTTTTTGGCACATTATATGTTCAAAACGAGCAATAACAACAAAAATACTCTCACCACTCTCCATCTTGGAGAGGTATTTAGCCACAGATCCAGCCTCTGCTCTCTGTCAAATGTTCCTTTGCTTCTGTCATTGGCTTGCATCCTAGAGAGAACTTCTGCGATCATCTGAAGGGCTGAAGAGTCTGTGGGTGCTACTGAAGGCGCTGGAGCTGATGGAACTGATGGAACGCCCGGAGGAATGGCAGGGGTGCCGTCTGTATTCCCATAAAAAAAAACAAATCCGTTTTCGTCGTCGTCTGGGCGGTCGACTTCGGTTGCTGTACCCGAAGACTGGCTATCAGCAGTACCATCCCGCCTGTTGATTTCGACCTCTGAACCTCGGGGTCGACAGGGCGTACACCGGAAACCACAGCGTGGGCGCCAGCGTCATTACACGCCCCCCTAGTAGGGTAACGATGAGGAGCAGGTCTCCTGATCCTCTGATCACAGTCTGGCACGTTCTTGTCCATGCTGGATACAACACGAAGAATACAAAATGAACACAAAAAAAAAAAAAAAAAAAAATCTAAATTGAGAAAAAGAAAGTAGGAAATATATCGGCCCAAGTAATCGGTAAGTTCTTCCGCTCTCTTCTGGTGCTTCCACGCGACTCTTCAGCAGTGGAATGGGGCTTCAGGAACAGGTTCAGCTTCACGCGACGGTCAGCCGTGAAGGTCTTGATAGCTCAGCAAATCAATTTGTCGCCATCTTTGTTACCGACTGACAAGCGTATTAGCTATTAAATGGATTTAAATACTGCAACGAGTATTTTGAAAATCACAATTTTATTCTCAGCCTTATTGCATTAGGCATGTTCTCTCTCTCTCTCTTCACAGGATTTTTCTTTTAACAGGTCCGCTTGCTCAACACACAAGTGCTCTGCTACTGCACAATGATAACCAGCCAACAACCAAACACTCCAATTTTGAATTTACACTGTTAAGGGGTACTGCTATGCTACAGTCTCACTCTCAACAGAATATTCTTATATTTTACTCTGTATATCATTTCACAATTTCTTTCTCAGCCTTCTTTTACTCATAAATGTGGCAGAGTGCTTGTGTGTTAAGTAAGTGGTCCTGGGTTCGCTTCCAGGTGATAGCCAAGCATAGCAGTACCCCTTAACAGTGTAAATACAGAATTGGAGGTTTAAGCAAGTTGTCCTGGGTTCGACTCCTGGTGTCAGCCAATCATTTCTATACTGCTGTACTGTTTAAAAAAAAAGCCTGTGAAAGAGAGAAGATACATCTAAAATTTTAATTTTAAATTCTTGCTAAACCCACTGTGACAAGCTAGTTGATTATAATAATAAAAATTAGCACAGCACTAGTGGCATACATTAAGTTCCACTTATAAATAATATTGTTTTGAATATCAGTACGATGTTCCTTATTTTTATTATATAGACTCCAGCAGTGTGCAATGTAGCAACCCAATCCATTATTCCTGTAACTACTAATACAACCAATTACAGTGAAGTTCAGAATGAAGGAAGCTGTAATGATGAGAGCACATTAACTTTATGGCTGAGTTCTCTAGATAAACTACAAAAGCAAATATATAATGTGACTTTTGTCATTGAAGACACTGATGTGAGATTTAATGTTAACATAAGTGAGTTATTTAGTAATAGTGCATTATTTCTCCTTTCTAATGGATTTCAAATTTCAGGCACTTTTGACATTCAAAACTATTCATTCAACTCTGAATCAAGAATTCAAATAAATTATTTAAAGAATAGTGAAGGGTATGGTGGTCTGCTGATAATCTTAAATGATGATATGCATATACAATACTTTAAAGTAATACAAGGTGATAGCGGCGACTTGAAAATGACCTTAAGCCCAACAAAGCATACATCTTATATGTATGACATAAACAGTAATGGATATCTAGACGAAGGCAATATCAGTCCTGCTAGTAGTTCAAATGAAGCACCAGATATTGTACAGGAAGGTAATACTACAAAAAATATATTCTAATGCAATAATTTTACATGTTCATATTGTGTTTTCTTGTTTTCTAGAGATACGTGAAATCAACTGTTCAATAACTGGTAATCAAGGCATTATGAAAATAGAGTGTGAATGTTCTTTGCAAAATGATACATATCAAGTTATATTAAAACGTTCAAGAGAATCCAGTGGAAATATTATCACTATCAGAACTGAGTGTGAAAATGACTTACAAATTCCTGTCGATCCTAGTTTGTTGTATGATATAATAATTTTCCAAGTTAGCAATATTAATGGAAGCATACAATATGAAACATTGCTCTATTTTGGACAAAGTATGTCAGTATCTAAAGACTATACAACAGAATTAAAATCGACAAAAGGATCTGCCAGAAAAAAAAATGGTATTTTATAGTTAAGCCATTTCATGCTATTATATTCCAAATAAATGGACTTTGGCCTAATTCCTTGTTACTTATAATACTAGCCCAGCAATGAAGAATACATTGTTTTTACAATTAACTAAGTTGTATCAAAGTATGCTTCTTAATTATATTAATCATAGTGAGAATCAGCAGCGTTTTCAAACGGCATCAAAAGTTGATAGGAATAAATTAACAATACACTAAGTTATATGCAATTATACCCACAATCTATGCCTAAAAAGTGTTTTATATAATAAGTTAATCATATAATAACCGATAAAATTATTTAAGATAAATTAATGTTCCATAAATAAGAAAACAAGAAATGGAAAAAATTACCGGTTAAAATATTTCTATATTGCCTCAGTAGATATTTCGGTTGTGAACTAAAATCATCCCTCTGAAATGAAAGAAAATGTACCTTTTTGAATATTAACAAATTATTTTCTTGTATTATTTCAAATAGCTACTTTTAACACCTATATATATTATTCAGAAAAAGTCGCTACACAAATATTAATCATAGTGAGAAACAGCAGCGTTTTCAAACGGCATCAAAAGTTGATATGAATAAATTAACAATACAATAAGTTATCTGCAATTATACCCACAATCTATGCCTAAAAAGTTTTTATATAATAAGTTAATCATATCATAACCAATAAAATTGAAGATAAATTTGAGCAAATTGAAATGACAATCTAGTTTTATAGAGTTAGCATATGTATGGGTTGCAGCTATTGGAAACAGGGCCGGCCAGATTGTGCTCGAAATTGTTAGAATTATTCGTTTATTTTAAACACCATCTGTCCATCTGTCTGTCTGTTCGTCTGTCTCTCCATCTGTCTGTCTGTCTGTCCATCTGTCATCTGTCTGTCTCTCCGTCCGTCTGTCCGTCTGTCCATCTGTCATCTGTCTGTCAGTCTGTTTGTCAGTCTGTCTGTTTGTCTGTCTGTCCGTCTGTATATCTGTCTGTCTGTCTGTCTGTCTGTTTGTCTGTCTGTCTGTCTGTCTGCGGTAATATTGCTTTATGCTTATCTTGGAAGTTAACAGTTGTTGGAAGTGGAGTTTTGAGTTGAAAATGTTATACCGGTAAATGTCTCTCTGGCCTATTTGGCTTCTTCTCACTTGAAGAACGTGTTTATATATACATTTTAAATTGCTTAGCTATAATGATACCTGAATAGAATAGTCAATACATTATTGTTTTTGTCTGGGATGATTTTATAATAGGAAGCTAGTGTATATAGTAGCTCTGGGTTGCACCTCTGGTGCTTCATTATTTCATTAAGATATTATTCATATTATATTTTGTTTTACTTTTGTGTGTGTGTTTTGCATATTTCACTACTGTTGCACTACATTCACAGGAAATAATCTCGGAATAATTTGTGGTGGAGTAATACTGTGTCTGGTTGTACTGTTTGGCTTGAGGAGGGAGGTATGTATTTACTTACTAACTATAATAATTTTGCTGCATGAGACTAGCTATGTTCTTTTTATAATAATAATAGAACTTATTGCAGGAATGTAGCAGTACACTGTATATGGAAAGATATTTCACAAACACACTAGTTAATTTTTATGAGCTAGGAAATGTAGTATGTAGTTTTTTTATCTGCTAAATGTCTTCACAACAGTAGTTTGGACTGGAGTGTGTAACTCTATGCTTGTAAAGGGGGCTGTTAGATTCAAAGTAATTGGTTTGTAAAAACTCCACATACCTCCAAGCTGATATAGTATACCCGTGGATTATTTTGTAGAATAAGTAGCTGTACAAACTACCAAACTGTTAAGTGAGGTTCTTACTTAATTCATTTGGGACTACTGAACTCGGACAGTACAGAGTGAAGTTAACACCGTGTGATATTATAAGTTAGGTCATTGGTCACAAATTAAAAGATTCAATATTGAACTGAACTAAACCAAGAACTACTAGAACACTTCAAAATTACTTTAAATTATGTCAATAAGCCTTCTATTCAGTACGTTTTTAAAATTCTTGAATAAAACTCAATTCACTAAAAACAAGTTTATTGTATTGTTTGTGCAATATGATAAAAAGTGTGCTTAGAAGAACACTACTATGCTGTTACCATTAATTTTTCCCTTATATACCAAACTTAAATGCCTAAATTACAGACATCTTTAAAGATCTTATTATGTGAGTGATGTTTGATTCCCTTAGGACATCAGAAGAAGTACGATGATTGCATTAATAACTGCATTTATATTTAACGTTGTTGATGGACTGCAAGGTAATTGATTAAAAATCTGAAATTACTTCAATTACATTTTACTTTCATTTTATAGATAATCCTATTATATCTCCTAATAAGAATATTACCATATATGAAAATACATCTATTATAATAAATTGCTATCATAACACAATGGATCAACGCACTGACTGGTATATTAATGGAGTTAATTTGAGATGTACCACGATCAATATAGATTGCAATGAGACAGTCCAAGACATTATAAGAGCTAATACTCAGATTTCTGGAAATAACTTTTATTCAAGATTGAATATCACTTCAGCCATCAATATTTTTCACAATGCTGCCGTGCAATGCAGAATTAAAGTGAACTCCAAATATACATCATCTCAGACAGTGTATATATTTTTACAAGGTAAGTGCTAGCTGTTATTAGTAAATTGCTCTATTTGGCCAAATTAATATTTAAAACTTAATATAACTACTACACAAATATAGGTTCTTATAAGTATCCCGCTTAGTACCATTAACTTGACAAATTTCTTGGATGGCTTTTAAACCCATATTATATGCATAACATTATTATATAATATATTACTGATACAAAATTTTATGCCATGGCATCGATTCTTTAGCTACCTTTGTAAGTTTTTACTGTGTCAGTGTTTGCTTTGTGTGCAAGTTGGTAGAGTTGGCTGTGATGTAGACTAATTCTGAATGCACAGTTTGTTTTGTCGTGTTTTTACTAAAAAAAAAGTTGGTAAGGTACAGCGGACCTCACTAAACGGTTCCGACTGTGTACGAACACTCGAAAGTGGACAAACTTAAAACTATGAATGGATTTCCTACACATTATGAGCTTCCGAAGTGCGGACAGCTTCCAAATTCTGGACAAGAACAGAACTCTCCCAATTGCTACACCATACAAAAAGTGCTTCACTTAAAGGACATTCATTCATAAATATCAATATTTACAATTAGTCAGATGATTTTAATGAATCAACAAGTTTTTTCATCTGATCTTATGTCCATAGATGTGGTAGATGCATGTTTTATTAGCACCTCATGAAAGTGTCTATAGACAACCACAACAAAATCGTAAATTAGTGTATAATCAGTTGATAATTAGTTTGATAACCTCTACAGCCACTTTTTTTATCAACTATAATTATCAGCACAGCTGTCATGGTTTTCACTGTACTCTTTTCAGGCAGTGTAGATGTATTCTCTCTCTTTCACAGTCTTTTTTGTTACAATACAGAATTTAAAGTACTGATCGCCATTGTAAATTGAACCCAGGACCGCTTGCTTAACGCACAGGCGGTCCTGGTTTGATTCCTGGTGGCAACCAAATATTTTAATTATGTATAGTGTAAAAAAATAAAAGCCTGTGAAAGAGATTGAATACATCTAACAAGTAAAAGAAGGCTGATAAAAAAATTGTGAAATGTATTTCTAACCCGTTGCCAATCTGGATTCACTTTGTTTCCAACAACCTAGGCAAGTGCTTTATAGTAATCCCTTCTAAGAATAAAACAGCTCTTCTCTTACTGGAGTTCAAATCTTCTTCTTCGCTTGGTACCCTTTTAAATTTCGAGAAATTCATGTGCAATTTGATTAGCCATACTAACTAACTGTGAAATAAGACTCTAAATTCTGAATCAATAGCACAGTAATCTTATTTGCAGATTTTCATTGCCGATTAAGTTAACGAATAGCTAGAATTCACTAAAATTGTGAGTAAATACTGCAAAGCAGCCACCTATGTATAAACCCACTTGTAGAACATCGGTTAATATATGTAGAGCTGCCTAGTGAATAATTGTTCCATCACTATCTGTTGTGAAGTCACAGCACCATACAATTTTTTTTAACTTTATTAATATACAATGTAATGTATATTCAGGGCCACCACAAGAAGTAAATGATTTTAGGAGATGTTTGAGTGAGGAATACAGTTTATCTCTCTGTTGGAATGCTCCTCACATATTACTTGGTGAAGTCTTATACCGTATCAGAGCAGACAGTCTCGCACGTAATATGACAACAATGAAATGTCAAATAATCGAAACAAATTTGACATTAGGGACAACGCAATGTGATAATACATTTGGATCGCAATATGCTCCTTACAATTATAGTGTTACACCTATACTTAATACTCTTTCAAGTAGTTCAATTTTTTATGGACCAACAAGTAGCATACTCATAGAAAACAAAGGTTAGTACAGAAATTCTTAATATATTATTTTACTGATGTTTTACAGCACAAATTGATAACATTTGACACCAAATTATGACTCAATGTAGATCAATTTTCAGCTATTCATAAACATGAATAAATACCCACTGAATTATTTTGTGTTATTTTATTTCATCTGTCATCATTATTATTATATGTAAATTACTTTTGCCTTCCTTTTTGAAACTTACGCTGCCTTCATTTGTCTAATTCACTTTTTTAGTCACAATTTTTTGCTACAATTAACCACTCTCCTTTTTGTCTTCTCTTTTGTACTTTTGCCCTCCTTTTATTAACCTATGCTACTTTCCCTTGAAGCTCAAGAATTATCCATGATTACACACACCATCGGTTGGTATCATATCGATACTGACACACAAGTGTATTATTATTAAATAGATGTTCAGTTTAAATAAAACCATGTGTGCTCTACAAGTATACTGCACAGGAAAGCCCAGATTTATTCAGAATGCCGTCTATAAATTTATATAATATAATATATTATATAAATTTTAAGATTGCATTCTGAATGTGCATGTATAATGTACATGTATTGCAGAAGGTCTCTTTTATAATCTAGTTGTAACTTTTATGTATTATTACATAATCCGGTGTGGTGGGAGCAGCAGGAGACTGAGGAGTAGTGCTGCCAACAGAATGTCAGACAGAGCCACACAACCATTATTATCAGGCCTTTAGCTATCAGCTATCTGCTTGTCAAGGCAGATCAGAGGATTGCTTTAGGTTGAGTGTGTTACTATCTCAGGAATGACACTGCCAGGTGCACATGTCCAGCAGGCCAATATCTAGTACACCCACTGAGCATGTGCAAGGTGATCATGTGATACAGGAAGTGATGTAATGAATGGTAAGGGTTAAACGGAATTTATGCAATTACCTAAGCTGAAATAAGAACTATTATATTATCAGCATGCATTATCATTATTATTATGGACATGTGCACCTGGCAGTGTCATTCCTGAGATAGTAACACACTCAACCTAAAGCAATCCTCTGATCTGCCTTGACAAGCAGCAAGCTGATAGCTATAGCTCCCGACATTATCATAAGCCACTCCCCTTAGACACTCTTATGTTAACATCATCGGGAGTGGCTACTCTACCACATCCACTGCTTGAAAAGTTATACAATGATTATTCAATGAATTGTTATAGCCTTTTATAGTAGTTACCTGTAAACTATAACGAATAAAATTAACAATTTGTGTTTTATCAAAAATAGCTGTAGCAGAATTGAATTACAGATTATTGAAGCAAAATGATAAATTTAATGTTATAATTATTATGGTGAGTTAATTAAATAAAACTGTGATTGTTTTATAAGAGTGATTGCAAACTACAGGACACAACCATATGTAATGCCAGTGCTGAATATAATTATCAATACTCAAGTGATTATTTTAAAAAATCATTGGACTTCATTTTGATTAATGTATCTCAGGACAACTACGAATATCTTCTTCATTTATACCTATTACCAGGAAATTATATTTCATTACAATTAAACTTTACTAATAGTAATGGTAGCTTTCCACAGAATTTAAACATAAGTAAGTATAATAGTTAATAAAATTATTAGTAGCCAAACTTCAACTTTACTAACTCAGTGTTTATGTTCCTTATTTTGTGTCATTTTAATGAGATTTATTAATAAGTATTATTCAATACTTGTACTTCAGGCAGTGAACAATTCAAACAAAATGTTGAGCTGTTGGCATGACAAATGCATTGAATAATGAAAAAATAAAGAAGACAGGGGAAAAATGAAGTTCATTTTTTTTTTAATTTCATACTGTTACAATTTTTTGTTAATTCACTTTAATAATGCAATATGTTTCAGTACACAGAAAACATTTTCACTAAATGCTCCTGAAGTAATTGCAATCACTCATAATGTTATAATAAGTGATGTTATTGAATTCATCAGGACTTTATTAAGCTGCTGCAAATAAGTTATTAGGGGATACAATGATAAGAAGTTAAGGCATAAACCCAAACACATAAAACCACAAAGTAACATACAACTAGTGTTGTTTTGGTTAACAAAAACATAAACTAAAATTAATTTTAGTCACACCTAAAACATTTTAGTAAACTAACCAGAACTAAATTTCACTTATGATGATAATAACTAAAACTAAAACTAAAAGTCCTAGAGCTGATGAATAAGAACTGAAACTAAAATTATTTTGGAGTCAAAACTAAAAGTACAGATTGCTGAAAGACGATTGACCGGTGTAGTCCAAGGAAGCAAAACCCTCTGCTGAATCGTTTCTTCATAGCAACTGAGTAAATTGTTTGGCTAAGGTAAACTGTTGGACAGCAGTCTGCAGTTGCTCGACTATCTAGCCCAGCCCTTCCCTTAGCAAAAAACTAAAACAAAAAACTGAAATGGAAGTTAGTATATTTGAAAAACTACTAGAATTGAACTTAGTACATTGGAAAAACCAAAAAAAAAAAACTAAAATTAATTTTGAAATATTTTTTGCAAAAAACTATAACTAAAACTAAAATGTAAATGTTCAACCAAAACAACATTACATACAACACCACAGAGTTGCACCTTGCTACTAAACTCATCACTACTAAAAATATAATTGTACCTAAATCTTGACTTATTAAGTGACAACTCCAGAATTATAACTTTATTTAGTGGCCTATGGCAATTATGATTTGATTTTAGCTACAAATATTAGACAACTTGTTTACAAGTCTTTGTTACTATTTAGGTACTCACTCTCTTAAAAGTGTTTCTGTAGAAAGAGTACAGCCTGGAAAACTGAGAGTAGAACTCAACTACTTTGATCATGCCACTAATCCAAAATGGTCATTTCTTTGCTTGCTACTGTGCAAAAATAGCGATTGTGATGAAGTTGATTATGAAAACTCTACATTTATTGTAATGAATACTAGAGAATATAATATTAGTAATTATTCTTCTGGATATTACCAAGTTTTTGCATTTGATGTCAATAGTTTTGGAGCAATCAATCCATCTAACAAATTTATAGTTAATACAGCCTTTTATAGCTTAAAAATGAATTTCACAAGTTCTCAACACCAAAACTGTAAGTTACCATTAGTTATAGGACTTACAATTATTCATTAGTATATTCTTCACTGAAATCTAAGTGGCAGGGTTAACTTATAACTATAACTGTTGATATCCAATAAACATACTCAAGCTCACTGGACTATAATTTAGGGACAACACAGTGACACAGCTAATGTAGCAGTACTTGCTAGCTGCACATAGCAACAGTTAAATTATTATCACAATATTCTAAATACTAGATTACTTTTAATTAGGCTGCTTAAAGTCTAGTATGCACCCTGGCTGACAGCATTTTAAACAATATTATGCATTTGCAGCAACACACAAAATTTTTTAAGCTTTCTTACTATATAATACTAATAAAAGTACAAGTTTAACACATTAAATTATTTTAACCACATATTATCTGTCAATGATGGTACGTGTATTATATATAGATACTTCATCAAAACCCGGCAATTGCTCCTATACCTACATTGACAATAGAATTTTCTCTCAATGTAAAGTCATTAAAGATGATGCAAAGCAACAAATTGCATTACTACCTATAAATTATAGTGAAATAATCACTAATGGCATAATCATTAGCTATCCAAAAGATCTAAATATAAAGACATGTTCTTATATAGACAGTGAAAATTATTATGCAGTCAATATTCTGGTCACTGAGTCTGAAGATGTGATTCAATATCCCATTGCTATGAAGTCAGTACATTCAATAAGTACAGAAACAACTGGTAAGAGACAAAAAGCTATGTTAACAATAATCATAATGAGACTTCTACAAATACACTGTGTAAGCTCAAGAATTAAAACTAGTAAAAATGTTTCTCTTCAGAACTAGCCTTAAAATATATCTATCCACAAAAGAAATTAATATTAAAGTAAATGTAATAGTATAAATGTAACCTTTGTTAATCGATAATTAAGATAGTTGATGGTAATGTTACATGATTTATATTTAGGTTATACACCAACACCAATACTGAAGTTTTCATGTAATTTCACTCAAAAAGATTGATTCCATGTATCATTATATTGCCTTCACATATGATTATAATATTACTGCTTTTATGTTTTGCTACTGCAGGGACATCTGGAATTAATGTTATTGTAATAGTAGTTCCTATAGTGATTATCGTTTCAATTAGTGTTGTTGTTGTTGTTGTTGTTGTTGTTGGTGTTGTTGTTGCTTTTATTGTTGCTGTTGTAAAGAGAAAAAAGGTACGTATTTAGCTTCTTTTGTTTTGAATAGGACTCTAAGTAGTTTGACACACTTGCTATTACAAATTTTATCCAATTTATTAATTCTAATTATTTATTGGTATAAATGTTATTTATACAGATATCAATTTATTAGTGTGTTTTATTAGCAGCAGATTAATGTTGGATAAATAGACTCACTTTAGTAGTTGGCATGTCACAATAGTAGATGGCATTCCGCTTGATAGTTAGTTCATACGTGTACCATCATTGGCTTAAAATTAAAGTGTAACACGTTCATATTCCATGTACTTTGAAATTGTATGAAACATTTTTTCTCTCTTAGTACACTAGTTGTGTTTGTTGGTATAGTACAGAGTAATGAGATTATTCACCATTGACTGTTAATTATTACAATATAAAATATTAAATCAGACTTCAAGTTTAAATATTATAATAAGTTATATTGATGAACGAAAAGTAGACATAACATTCAGTAGTTTAAAAAACTAATATAAATATTATATATAATTATGTATAATATTAATTATGCATGCATGTGAGGTGTCTGTCTTTTCCAGCTTATATGACCACATTGAAGTGGTAAATTCGATGTATCAAACAAAAACAAAGTGAAAATATCACTTTGATGATATTAATGTATCTACACTCATTTTTGTAATACTATAAGTGAAGCTATAACTGAACAGGAGTATATCTTAGCTACAGTTACTCCAAGAGAAATAATTTCTGACCAATAATGCCGAAATGTTAATTGTAAATATAAACATCCTATTGTAAAATAAAAATAAAAAATGAATAAAAAATTCTAGTACAACTCGTGAAAAATGCTAAATTAATAAATTTGAAATTCTATCTTTTACAACATTAACAAACAGAAAATAATCTAAATGGCTGCATTTAGGTTATAATATGTCAATTAAATTTGGCTGACGTTAAGATATGCAATAATTTTTGCATAGGAATTATTTACAAAGTATTAAGTAATACACAATTTATTAGTATCCTTTTTAAACAACTTTTATTCCATTATCATTATAAATACATTCATAATCTGTTGTTGTTTTGTAGCAAAAAATTTTTCGCTTTTTATAGATATTGATTTATCATGTAGCATTTAATTTTCTCCCTTATAACATTTTCCACAGAAGTTGATAATACTTTGTTATAAAAAAAAATTCAGCACATTTTAGGAACTAATATGGATCGTACTGGTTACAATGCTTGCTGTTATTTGTTGCAAAGCCATGTGTACTGCATGAAGTCTGTTATAATGTGACTGTAAATAGGACAATGGTGGATAAGTACAAATTTGAATCAATGTCATTATTAAAACATGTAAAGTGAAAGCAGTATTAACTGCAATAATATATCATAATTTGAAATTAAGTGTCATGCAATTATATGCAACAACAGTGTGTGTTTTATATTTATAGTATGTAAGATTATAGTTCAATTAGGATAAAAAATAACATAATCCGATATTAATTAATGATTATTTTCAGCCACCAAGCAAGAGGAAAAAAAAGAGAATGTGAAGTAAAGTAAAGTAAAAACGAATTTAATTGATATAGAATTGTCCCCAACAATTGCATAATTTTTACCATATACTATAATTGCACTCAGAACTATTTGTTTGTCTTCATTTATTATTACAACATGTTGTCTTTCAAATATATTATACTTTTAATAATAACAATAGTGTAACTTCAATAAAAAGCTTAGCTATAATTAGTAATTGATTTTGCATTTCAACACACTGCAATTAGCTAACTGGAATATTGTGTATACTTTGCCAAGAGAAAATAGTTGAGTTTTAGTGTCAGGAGAAGAGAGCTGGGCCTTTAAGTTGCCCCTTGCATAATTAAAGCTTTAACAGCAATCAAACTCGACATTGTGATACTTTGTGAGTAAATGTAAAAGAGTTTCAAGCAATTAATTTACATTTCCTAAAAAAATTTGACCAAATAAAATGCAGCTAGGCTTATAACGTAGAGCACCTCTTGGCATACTGATGTCATTTCAAGTACACTAATTCTAAGCATAGTAAAGCTATAAAAATAAAAGAGAATGTGAAGTAAAGTATAGTAAAATCGTATTTAATTGATATAGAATTGTTCAACAATTGCATAAATTTTACCATATACTATTGCACTCAGAACAATTAGATAATGCGAGTTTATCTTCGTTTACAAAATATATTATTACAACATGTTGTTTTTCAAATACATTATACTTTTCACTAGTCATAAGTATTCTTTAATACAAAAATTTTAACCATTTTGCAATGGCCATCATCAGTGTGTATAGTAGTGAATGTCCACAACAAAATGTCTTCTTAACCTAGCTGTAACTAACATATGTTTCCATGACAAAATTTGCAACATACAACTATAGCTGAATGAAATCAGTCTAACACATAAGCATTAAAAATGCAAATCAGTAAAAATTTGATTACATAAAGTTCAGCAATAACAACAGTCCTAGCTAATTGAGTTGAAATTGCAGTTGCAGTGAGTCCAATTATAACTTTCTTGGAGCACTAGGGATATATTGGCTGTAAGTGTCCACCTTGAGGACCAGCCCTGACAGATTATAACAGCTAATTAACTATTGTGTATTTTCTTTCATGATGACAGCTTGTGGTGCAGAATGAATTACAGTATGTGATATCATGCAAATACTTTATAATTGAGAATGAATTAAAAAAGAAAACATTTAGTACTTATTACATTTGAGTCACATACTTACCATAGCTAGAAATAATCACTCGTGGGGAGAGAGTTTAAGCATCAGCTCTTACAATGTTTGCTGAAGTACTGGAGATAAGTGCTCGCGCAAACAGTAGTGTAGTAGTAGTTTGCAAAGACAATTATTCCACTACAAAAGAAATACAATTTGTTGGAACATTTTATTACGCTATTAAATCTATCATTACGACACATTTTAAGAGTTTACGTGTATTTACAAGTTGAAATTCGCAATATACAACCAAGAACTGGTTTAATTAAGCGGCTAGCATTCAAATTTCAGTTAGACCAGCTAGCTGGCCATTTGTGCTGAAGCTCAAATCTAGTGAACTGTAAATTTAACTAACATGATGATTGCAAATTCATAATTTCACCTATGTTGTTTGCAAATACTAAAGTATTCTGTTTAAAATTATTATTTATTCAACTTTAAATGAAACATCGTTTAGGCAGCTACTAAAACAGAACCCAGTTTTCATTGCCTGGGGTAATGAAGAACAAAACAAAATTAATTATGAGGAGCAAAACTAAAATAATTACGCACTAAACTTCTTTCTCTAGTTTTTTTTTATTAATGTTGTCAGTTATTTGTTGTGAACATGTAAGAGCATAATGTTGTTTCATATCTGAATTTTTTTAATTAAATTCCATTACAATATTTTCAGTGACAGATACATATCAAGCATTTAATATCTTGGACGTAACTTTTTGCTGTAACAATACTTGCAAAGGTAACAAAAAAGCTATATAGGCTGTGATACAAAGCACACAGCATACTCTGTATCATTCAGTACAAAACTGGCCAATTTTTCTTCCAGTTATATAATTGTTAGTTTTTAATGTTATCATAACATGATTGATTTACTTCATATGGTTGCTACTGTAAACTTCTAATTTGCAACTGAAGCAATCTGGGTCATAAGTAATAAATGTAATTGCAGCAAAATGTTGTATTTTCAAATACTCATGAGCTTAAAAATGAATTATGCATAAATAATAGTAATAAAATTCTCAATAAAAATGTCATTTTTACTTGATAACACATCATCAGCATCACTGGAATCAAGTCAAAAAGTAACATATTTCTAAACCTTGAACTGTCTTTATAGCTATACTGACCCTCAAATTTATTTTTTTAACATAAAGAACACTGATGGTAGTAGATGGTAGGAAAATTTCTCTTTTTAACAGCCAATATTTCTTAACTCGACATTTCGATTTCTTAACCCGACATTTCGACTTCTTGCTGATGGTCTTGCCTGCTTCATCTGATCTATAATGGATACAGTTTCCCTACTATCATTTCTTGTACGACCGTAGTCTTTTTGTTCTTATAAAATTGAAGCAAAAAAAAACAATCTCAACATACTTTTAATAATTATTAGTTAGATAATTGAATTATATTTTATAAACAGTAATAATAATGAGAAAACAGTATAATAGCTATAATAATGATCTTATCGATCATTTATATTTGAAAAGTAAGTAAACTACCAGATAGGTAAGTGGAAAATATTAAATTATTTAGTTAAGGTATTACGATTTATCACTATTGAATGATGGCATTGATGTGTAAATATAGCACACAATTCTCAACTTTGAAATATAATTGTGGATAGCTAATACGATGTGCAATTTATTACATTCTTATGTTAAACGGAGCATTTTTATCTTTCTTATGACCCACTTATTTTTGGATTTATCAATATTCCGACTCTTTAATTTTTTATTTCATTTTATAGCCAATTCTGTTTGCTATTTTCTTCATTAACTCTGTTTGTCTGTCTGTCTATCTGTCTGTTAGTCTGTCAGTCTGTCTGTCTGTCTGTCTGTCACACTTTGATTTTGGAGATTATTGACAATTAACCGTTGATTTGTGCATAAAATAATTCAGATGGCTATTTAGGACTTTTCATTGAACTACTTTTCTGAATTTCAGGCTGATTTTTGAGAAATCAGCCCAAATCTGATTTTGTGGGAAACGCCCCCTATCGGCATGCCATAATCATGTGAGCTAATACTTTAATTCTTGAGGTCTGTGGTAGCTTGCTTAATGCCACTATGAAATTAACTGAGTTGCAGGAAGTGGAGTTGTGCATTGAAAGTATATATATACTGGTGAGTATTATAGGCCTGGTCGAGCTATATTGATCCATGATACCTGATTAGAATAGCCAATATAAAATATTCTTTTGGTCTTGTAATAACTAGCTAGTGTATAGTAGTGCTGAGGGTTTGCACCTTTGCTACTTGATTTCCTTATATGCACCCGTTTACTTCCTATCTTCCTATATTTATTTATTTACATATTCTACAAAATCATATAATTCTGCACTGAGCTATGTTCATGTATAATTCTAATACAGATTAGATTGCAGCTGTTAGTTGAAAGCTAATGACACTGCATTAATGCAGATATGAATTATGTAAAATTGTGTTCAGTGCAAATGTTACATGTTTTCTTTCTATTGAAAGAGTGTTTATTTGGTGGAACATAAGTAAATTTAATGATCATTGCGTGACGCAAATGTGCTGGTAGAAGTTAAGGTAAACTAAATATTGAATATGTTCAATTATTACAATATGTACACGTTTTTATCTTTAGTGGTATGCAAGGTTGTAAAGTTAGTATTTTATCTACTTTATTATTATTATTATCCTATATTATTACTCATTATTTCAGACAGACCGGAGGAGGAAACTGAAATGTAAACAGTATGTATGAATGAACTTTAAGACATACAGAATTTTGGATATTTTTTTTCCATTATGTTATTATACTCAATTCTTTATTTTTTTATCTACTGATAGCTAATCTAATTTTAAGCACTTATGTCTAAACTGCTTACATTGTAATAAAATTTTATGTATAGTAGCTCATAAATTAATATCAAGTATGGTAATAATGGCTATTGTCAACTTTGATATAGGTTAGAACAGCTAGTGGTGCTGAGTAACTAGTAGTACTAAAATATTGTTCAGTTCTGAACAGAATTAATTAAGAAGCGGTTGGGTATTGCCATAATCTTATTAGCTACATGAAATAGCTTTTTCGCCATTGTTTCCAACGTCCTCAAGTAATTGAGTTCATTAAGCCACCACATTGTAATTGCTGAGTAGGGAACTTTACAATATTGCCATTTATTGATTTATTTCATTTTTTGTTGCTTAATATTATGTTATCTCTTCATGACAATTGAACTACCTTCATCATTAGAATGAAAGTTAAATAGCTAGAATATCTTTTTTAGTTTGTTAATAGCTATTACCAAAGTAGGTAGAATAATAATGGAGTGGACCATCTGGTGATTAGAGCTGGACACCGTTGTAATGGAAATTCATCTTTCTTCACACAAGCCGAGAGAGCTAATCCAACTGGCTGGATGGCGGTGCTCAAGAAGGACTTGCCATCGAAGAGAATGATGGGATTTAGTTCAAGATATTATAATTATTCATTTAATTAAACATATACTTATGCCAGTGCTAAGAGCTACCTGTTCTTCAATTGCTACTTACATAGTTATCGCTACATATAGGGGTAATTCCTTGGAAAACTCTAGGAGGGGGGGTGGGGGTGGAGTCATACCCCTGATTTGGGTCACCAAAGTATCACATAGTGCTCTAAATGATTTATCATATTATTTACAAATACGACAATATTATAGATAATCTAAGTTGACAAAAATGGAAAAAATTTCTTAAGCATTCAGCACTTTTATAAATGAGGAGTTAGAGTAACTCCCTGGGAGAGTAATTTGAGGGAGTACATCAGTAGAGGAGTTAGTGGAACTTTATGGATTGTAGTTAAGATATTTTAATGATATTCATGGGTCTAGTAATACCAAAAGCAAAATTTAAATACTATACCTAATATAAAGCCAGTGTTCATTTGTGATATCACAAAGTGAACACTGGAACATATAAGTTAACAGAGAAGCTAATGGTAAGTACCACAAGGAAGATGAATATTAAGCATGAGATGAAGAAACATCATTCTTTCTTTATTTATTTCAAACTAGAATTCCTAACCTTCAGTGATTTATATATTTTTTCATCAGACTATGCTCCACATAGAATTTATTTTTACTCCCCGGAAGTGTTACTGTGACCATCCAAGCGGAGTTTAATTTGCCCAATTACTGGAACCCCACTTTTGGGGTTACCTGAACTCCACATTTTTAACAGTGAAGTTGGTTAACTAAAGAGAACCCATATCTTATTTTTTTAGAAGCAAGTAGCTTGTGAAAATGTCTAAAAAAAATTAATACATGCAAAATGAATAATTAAACTCATTAAATTTCAAAGAATGAATACATTATTCACGAATTAAAGCATGTTGGACCGTTTTTTATAACAAACGAAAAATAATGATTTGTACTCTAGATTTATACATAATTTTATTATAGTTTAAAAAAATCTCTTAGATCATCCAAATCACAAATTTTAAATACAATTTTGTGACAATCCTCCAGGATAGATCCAATACATAAAGTATATTATAATAAAATCTGTTCCCAGCATTAAAAAAGAAAACATTGGAGTATTGAGAAGGATATGTAAAGTATGTACTAGAGAAACGGTTGAATCATACAGCAAAATATTCAGTACTTTTGCTATTCCCATGCTAATGCTGATGCCTGTGTTATATTCTAGGCTACCTATGCTACCAATGATACATGTGTTATATGTGCTAGTGCTACCTATGCTACCTATGCTACCAATGATACTAGTGTTATATTATGTGCTAGTGCTACCTATGCTACCAATGATACAAGTGTTATATTATGTGCTAGTGCTACCTATGCTACCAGTCCTATTAGTGCTATGAGTGCTACCTGCAATATTATTTGTGCTACATATATAATATTCATTTGATACTGGAGAATATCACAAGTCTGTTGGCATAGTTAATTACATGAGTGCCGCAGGCATGAGCCTAACTAAATACGGCCAATCAGACAGATTATATCCAATGAATAATAATTTATTATGTACTGTTCATGCTTGAATACCATAGTAATGAGTTCTTGTGCAATAAATACTTGTATAACCTGGGGGGGGGGGGGGGGGGGGGGTGTGACCTAACATGATATCTAAGACAGCATGGTGATATAGGAAAATAATACCGTAAGACACATCCTGCAGTTCACTTTAATGCATTTTCTATGTAACAACAGGTGCATATTAAATCATATTATATCAACTGTGCCTTTTCACACCATATGGCAAAAAATGTGTTTGTGTTCTTTCCCTGTTGTTACTTGAGGAAATACAATATAAGAATCTCGCAGCATTTACAAAGCTTACCAAATTGAATGTGAAGAGTTAGAGAATGAAATTCTTAATTCCTTTTTGCTTGTTGCTTGTACCTATCTGTCAAGGTAAGCAGTCAATTGTAGTAAGAATTCAGAGTATAGCTATATTACATTTGGTAAATTCTGAGTTTATATTAATTGGTTGGGATGCCTGGGCAATAATTTTTTGTGTTAACTATACAGTATGTAGCTTTCCTGAAAAGTTTGTGCTGAAAAACAAATCTGAAATTTGTGTATATAGTATCATACCCGCTTGATATGCAGAGAAAAAACTTACATAGTAATGTGAATTCGTTAATTTTGCATCAATAAGCATTGCACTGTTGTTCTTTGATGCACAAGCTTCACTAAAACAAGATTTTCAGCTTTACACTTCAGAGTAACTGCATTCATGCACTTAACACTAATCTCTGCTTGGTCTGAGGTAACTTTATGTTTTACCAATACAGAAAACTATGTGGATATAATTATATGCCCCATGGAATTATGAATACAGAAACATCGTACTTGTCATTCCTTTCTTTTTTGACGAATCCTTTATTTAGGGGAGACAACACAGATAACGCTTGTAAATTGTCAAACGTACCCTAAAAATGAATATTTCTTCCTCTCAATTTTGAAAGTGAAAGAAGATTCACAATTATAAACAATTATTGTTATTAAAATATAAATTAAAACAGCTGTGTAATGCAGGAAACACCTTATATGCATCATACTACTACAAACTTTATTACAGGAAATCAGTGTGATCTGACAGATCCATTGAATGGGCATGTTAACTGTAACAACAACACTGCTACATATTCATGTGATCCATGCTGGCAGTTGGTAGGAAATGAACGCCGAACATTCACTGAAGATGGAATATGGACAGGATATAGACCTATATGTAGTAAGAAAGAACACTTAGAGAAAATTATTAAGGAATGAATGTTATGCTATTAAATAATTATATTAATGGTTATTGTAGCTCTACTTTGTGATTATAGTATGTCCCAACTGAGTACGCATGACCACCTTTGTGGAAACAGAATACAAGTGTCATGTCTTAGGTGTGTTGAACTTTGCACAACATAATGAAGATAAGCATTTATAGTCTTTTTCCTTGGCTATTAAATGTATGCCTGGCTATAACTGTTGTTTGCCATTATCAGTGATGTAAAAGCATTGGAAGGTTGTATAAGGAGGTTTGGAGTAACTAATGTACAAGAGTGTGTGTAGATTGAGACTTTCTCACCTAAAGGGGTATAAAAAAAGAAAAGGAAAAATGTGAAAAAATCTTAGTTGTCACCGGGGATTCGAACCCAGGGCAGCCTGTGGCCCAGGGTTCAAATCCCCGGTGACAACTAAGATTTTTTCACATTTTTCCTTTGCTTTTTGCCATACCCCTTAAGGTGAGGAAGTGTCAATCTAGTTTTTATGAAGGGCCAGAACTTGATAATTAAGAATGTGAGTATTACTTTTCACCAAATATACCCTGGCTGACTGTATTTAATCATTTAATCAACACTGCCCTGAATTTAAAGAAAGACGGCTTGGAATCACAGTGTATTTTAGTGCATTTCACGTTGGGTATTAATAGTGTATATAACTATTATAGGATAAATGCAGCTTTATGCTTATTTTGTCATTAGTATGCATGTGTATCATTATAATTTATTACATCAAGCTAATTATGCATTTTGTTTTTGTTTGCAGAACCTAAATGTGTTTCTCCCACCCTCGTTCATAGCAATATGAATGGTGCAACAGCTATTGTTCTGCAAGGATTAACTATAATATTTTTCTGTGATGTAACTTCTGTTGATAATGCCATAGTGACAGACATAAAATGGTTTATTAATGGCAAAAATTATAATAACAGTAATAATAACATATTAATTGATACAGAGGGACCAGCATTGATTTTCAGAAATGTACAGTCAAATTTAAACAAAACAAATATAAAATGTTTAGCAGTTTATTATGATATGTACTATTACAACTCCAGTGAAGTTGTTCTGTTAGTTCAAGGTGAGTTAACACGTTTTTTTTTAAGTTACCATTCAGTTCTGCACACTTTAATACCATTTTTTTTGAGGTTCAAATGTCTTTGTAATGAGCTAATTATACTTTGAAAAAGTAAAAAAAAAAGAATTTTCCTATTATTAATGTAATTGTAAGGAATACTTGCGCCTACAATGTATCCAATTCTTCCACAGGTATTCTTTCCAAAGTGACAGAGTTAGATGTAGAACTTCATTTTAACTGTTCCAGCCCTGAGTATATTTCTATTGAATGGGAACCACCTTCAACTTTAGATATTCCCCAATCACTAACTGACATTGTATATCTGATTAATGTCACTTATATGGGTGATACCAACAACTTGCCAGATGTTAGCCATAGTCAAATTAGAAAAAAAGTACAAAACAAAAATTCACAAACTGATAACTGTGAACAATTTTTTGTCACTGTAATTCCAAGCAATGATGTTGGATTGGGACCACCTTCAACTTTTACTGCAAGCAGAATCAGTCAAGGTTTGCTTAATAATTTAGTGATTTTAGGTAGAAATAATACTAATAATAGTTGTATATTATTGTTTTTTTTTACAACTTTAGAATTTATTTGAAACGTTTACATTGCAAAATAAAAACATTAAACTGGAATTTTTCTAAACTAAAATTTATAGGAATGTATGCATACAAACTTTTGTGCAAGATTGTTTAATAAGACCCTAATAGGGACTTATATTTTTTGAGTAAGTTTGCACACACAATACCAAGATATCTGTATGAGGCCAAGAACTGTTTTCGACAATTTATGTGAAATAATATTATTTCTATCAATTCCATAGAGTTTTTTTACCCATTTTTTGAAACGACTGTCAACCATATTCCTTCTTATTATTATTGGTTATACTAGGGTAAAAATATTTATTATTAGTACTACTAGTAATAATGCTACATTCATTGTCACTTTTTTTTAGTTACAATATTCTTTGACAAATCTAATAATTCACACTTCAAATTTCAGGAACACAGTAGTTATACTATTAAAAATTGATACTGCTAACATATCATTTTTCCGATAAAGTTGAAAATAAATTAAGTTATGCATTTGTAAATTTGTTTACACTAAAAAGAATATTTGTTATACTATACATAGGTCCTCCACCAAATGCAAACAACCTGAGAGGGAAAATATTTGATGAAAATACATATCAGTACAATATAACAACAGTAAGTTTCAGTTTTCAGTATTCAGTGTTACAACTATTACTAAGAACATGTAAGAATAGTTTTAGAGGTGATTGTATAACTATGTAATAAGAAAAATTGTTTGGGTGTGTTACTATGTGTGTATGTTATGTACGTTATTATTGTATATGTATATGAGTGTTTGTGTTGGGTACAATTAGATTTAGCCGGCATTTATTCTATTACAACATACAATGTGATTCCATTTATTTAATAATTAACTTCATTATAATAATAGTTCAACAATTGGCGAGTGAGCGAAGCGAGCGAGATACTCTCAGGGGTAACACAATTTGAAAATTGGGGATGTTTGTTTGTTTCTATATTTATATTTGGACGTACGTATGTCATTAAGTAATTTCCTCTCGTATTTTCGTGTTAGCTCAGTGTTCGGCCCCGTCCCAGACATCACTAAACAGAATCCCTGGTTTATTGATCATTACCCGTATCATCCTAGAAATATTGTTTACCATTTTGAATTCTTTCGGGGGGAGCAGTTAAAACTAAAAAAATTACAGGAGTTCTATTTCTATTCAAATTAGACTATTTGACACAGTTATTAGCCCTACGCAAAGGTATTTTACTTGAAAATTCATTGTCCATAAATCTTTCCGTAGGTATGTTCAGTTGAGTGAAAATATTGTGTGTTACAACTATTACTAAGAATATCACACAGACAAATTTTAAGTAACGTGACTTGTTTTTTTGTTGCTTTTTTTTTCTCAATCCAAATAGTTGCAGGGAGTGGTTACTATGGCATTGAATGCCTTTACCGTACATAAGTAATTAAAAAAATCGACTTTTTTTATTAGCTTGAGTGTTAGAAGTTAAAACCATTACAGTAGTTTTAGGCTCGCTCGCCATTTGTGCTAAAGCACACCACTAGTATAATTACATGTGTAATCTTATGTAATCCAATTATAAGTTTTTGTGCTAAAGCACACCACTAGTATAATTACATGTGTAATCTTATGTAATCCAATTATAAGTTTTTAACAATTTTACTTCCACTCAAGGATTCTTGCAGTAAAAACTGAAAGTGCTGTGGTATTAACCAATACAACTTAATTTTATCACCTATGAATCATAATGATTATATTGCTTAGCATAAAAATCCCAAACACTTTGGGCAACAAGAAATAATTATATCACGTGATAGTGATATGACAGCACTGTTAAAGATGGGAAGCTTGGAGAAATTAGTTTTGGTAGTGATACAAATAGGATGTGCAGCCTGGACATCCCAGTTTAAAGCCTAATATTGTCTCCATAGCTAATCATTACTATAAAATATTTATAATGAAGGAACTAGAGGATATAATATGTAATTACATATGCTCATTTGGTATTACATGTATGGTTGTGAAAATTATGAGGGCTCGAAGTAGGGTATTCATACAGTGCCTACTGGTATACACATCGTGTGATCTAATTAAAGAATACAATGGGGGAGCAGCGGAGGATCCAAGTGGGGGCAGAGCAAACCAGGACCACTCTCCAAATCAAGTTTTAGAAATATTATAAGGACGAATGTACACATATGGGGCAATACAATTTATAAGACAACAGCATGCTAACTTATACTCTTCATTCATTAATTAATATTAAGGTCATGTATAATCAATTATTAATATTAATATTTTATATATTAGGGCCCTTCCCTGTAGCAATGGCTGGGGGGGTGGACGGGGATGGGAGGGGGAGGGTGGAATTATTCACAGACTTTCATGCTGAGGAATTATGACATAAAAAACAGCAAAATGAATTAAGTAACTTGTAAAAACTTTGTTTTAACCAGCTATTAACAAGCTAGTAGTAGCTATATCTGATATAATTTGTTAAAAGACTAATGTCAAACAAATATTACCAGAATTTCTGAACCATAAGATTATGTTATAGGATTAAAACTCGGGAATAGCTGCCTTTGTAGAGACATATTTATTATGGTGTTCAACATAATAGTACAATTAATAATTACATTACTATTAAATTTATATAATAATTAATGATGAATTATAGGTGACATTGAAATTTTGAAAAAAATCGGCTTGATCTAAACTTTTTTCTTTTGTCCCCATTTTTTCAGCAAATGGTTTTAATTTAGTTCTTGTGTATTTATGACGCTAATTTTCTCACAATAAATTTTCTAATAACATCTTGTTATTAGACTATATTTTTCATATAATTATACCACAGTGATTGCTAATTCCATTTGCAAAGTTTGCTTCTCTAGCAACTACAGCCATCTTGAACCTTGCATGAATTGCCTTGATAAGACTGCAAAATAAGTTTGATTTGAAAGCAAGAGACTTAAGAAAGAAATACATTTGCATATTCCTAGACTAAGCAACTGTTCTCTCATTTTTTGAAAAAGAAAGCCAAATACTCTAAAAATGCCAGATTAAAGGGATTTAAATCGTCCTTTAGTATCAGTTTCTCCTATAAAAGTGCATCATTTTAAGATCACAGTGTTAACAGAGTGAATGAATGTATGAACGAAAAGAGAAGGATCATTCTGATTACATGCCTAACAAATATTAATTCATACCGTAATATATTCTACGCTTATGTGTATTTATGAATAATATATGAGCTTAAATAGTTTGTTAAAGCATCGTCATCACACGAATTGGTAAAGCGCATCGCATTAAGTAGAAACTGCAACTAAAAAGCGGGTGTAATAGTAGACACGGGAACGCAGCAAAGGTTTCAAAAAGGAAGGTGAAAACTAAAGAGAAGGCAAATGTACAAAAGAGAAGGCTAGTGTGTGTTAAATGTCCTGTTGGTTCTCAATATTGCTGGAGGTTACAATACCAGACTTATAACTATGCAAAAGTACATTTATATTTATTCTTTAAACACAGTATATATAATATACACATATCTTTCATTATAGTACAAATGAATTATAATCATAATGACTATCATGTCACTCAATATAATCATTAAATATTTGACATGTATATATACTATTAAAATTCAATATTTTAAGCGATGCGTGATTAAAAATACCTAAACCATTTTTTGGTCTGCCTCATTGCTAATGATGTTTTACCAATAAACTTTTATGATGCACCATCATCATCATGGTAGCATTTGCCAACACAGCTCAGCAAATCAATTTGTTGCCATCTTTGTTACCGACTGACGAGCGTATTAGCTATTATATAGATTTAAATACTGCAACTAGTATTTTGTATCAGCCTTATTGCATTAGGCATGTTCTCTCTCTCTCTCTTCACAGGATTTTTCTTTTAACAGGACCTCTTGCTTAACACACAAGTGCTCTGCTACTGCGCAGGACCGCTTACTTGACACACAAGCACTCTGCCACATTTATGAGTAAAAGAAGACTGAGAAAGAAATTGTGAAATGATATACAGAGTAAAAATATAAGAATCTTCTGTTGAGAGTGAGACTGTAGCATAGTAGAACCCCTTAACATGTAAATGTAAAATTGGAGTGTTTGGTTGTTGGCAGGTTGTCATTGCGCAGTTGCAGAGTGCTTGTTCATTAAGCAAGTGGTACTGGGTTCGACTCCTGGTGTCAGCCAATCATTTCTATACTGCTGTATACTGTTTAAAAAAAAGCCTGTGAAAGAGAGAAGATACATAAAAAATTTTAGTTTTAAATTCTTGCTAAACCCACTGTGACAAGCTAGTACATTATAATAATAAAAATTAGCACAGCACTAATGGCATACATTAAGTTGCACTTTAAAACAATATTGTTTTGAATAGCAGTACGATGTTCCTTATTTTTATTATATAGACTCCAGCAGTGTGCAATGTAGCAATCCAATCCATTATTCCTGTAACTACTAATACAACCAATTACATTGAAGTTCAGAATAAAGGAAGCTGTAATGATGAGAGCACATTAACTTTATGGCTGAATTCTCTAGATAAACTACAAAAGCAAATATATAATGTGACTTTTGTCATTGAAGACACTGATGTGAGATTTAATGTTAACATAAGTGAGTTATTTAGTAATAGTGCATTATTTCTCCTTTCTAATGGATTTCAAATTTCAGGCACTTTTGATATTCAAAACTATTCATTCAACTCTGAATCAAGAATTCAAATGAATTATTTAAATAATAGTGAAGCATATGGTGGTCTGCTGATAATCTTAAATGATGATATGCGTATACAATACTTTAAAGTAATACAAGGTGATAGCGGCAACTTGGAAATGACATTAAGCCCAACAAAGCATACATCTTATATGTATGATATAAACAGTAATGGATATCTAGACGAAGGCAATATCAGTCCTGCTAGTAGTTCAAATGAAGCACCAGATATTGTACAGGAAGGTAATACTACTAAAAATATATTCTAATTCAATAATCCTACATGTTCATATTGTGTTTTCTTGTTTTCTAGAGATACGTGAAATCAACTGTTCAATAACTGATAATCAAAGCATTATGAAAATAGAGTGTGAATGTTCTTTGCAAAATGATACATATCAAGTTATACTAAAAAGTTCAAGAGAATCCAGTGGAAATATTATCACTATCAGAACTGAGTGTGAAAAAGACTTACAAATTCCTGTCGATCCTAGTTTGTTGTATGATACAATAATTTTCCGAATTAGCAATATTAATGGAATCATACAATATGAAACATTGCTCTATTTTGGACAAAGTATGCCAAAAAAGTGTTTTATGTAATAAGTTAATCATATCATAACCAATAAATTGAAGATTAATTTGAGCAAATTGAAATGACAATCTAGTTTCATATAGTTAGCGTATATGTATGGGTTGTAGCTATTGGAAACAGGGCCGGCAATATTGTGCTCGAAATTGTTAGAATTATTCGTTTAAAATTGTGTTCTTGTTCTAAAAGAATAGTATCATTCTAGAAATGTTCTTATCTCTTATTATTCTAATTAGTAATATTTAGAGTTAAGTTAAATAATAATGATCATTATACAGTTAGTCGGTACATTATGAAATTAATTAGCAAAGCTATCAGTCTCTCTACTGCTCTGAATTACTCAATAAAGAGGATTCACTATAGCTAGCTAATCTTACAGTGAAACCACCCTTGAACATCAAACTCTGCTACTGCTGAAAAAAGTTCAGTTGTGAGAAACATTACGAAATATTTTAGGGGAAATGCGGATTACAACATTAAAAAATTTCTGCAGTGGATGCACCTGCTAAACCCTTAAATTTGTAGGTCAGCTGGTAATAATTTACATTTTTTGCCAATTCTGATTTGGTATGATTGTTGCGATACTCAAGATGCGAAATTATTTAGCATTTTTCTCAAAATGGAATGCTGAGCTAACAGCACTCCCAGTGTTTCCAACATTATTTTTTCAATTTGAACTTCAATAATAGAGTGGCCAACACTGACACAACTGATTTAATCAATTAATGAAAATCTACTTTATAACTACATTTCTAAATGTTTATGTGCATTAGTTGTAAAAGAAAAAGAGAGAAAAACAAGCATTATTGATTATCTTCGTTAATTATGGATTATATGGACTGATATTATTATTTCCCCTTTATTATTCCTTTAAACACTTATATTATTCTAAAATCATTCAACTATGTTATTTTTGTCTATTATTCCTGAAAAAAATGCTATCATAATCAGGCTGGGCTTAATGAGGACCTAATGAATTCCACACTGAACACTTTTTTAAGTTACAAAATAAAAAAAACAAAAACAAATATTTCTCCATTTCAATTCTTAAACATTTAATGCTCTTGCATTGTCTTAGATTGGTACTTGATATTGTGGTTATATTTTTCTTCAACACATATATTAATGGATAGTTTTTCTGGGAAAGAAATATTGGATAGGATTTTTCAGCGAAAGCGCTGACAAAAAATCCACTATTTTCTCTGGGGGAGATATAATTCAGCGAGCGAGCGAAGCGAGCGAAGCTGACTATCAGTCGTGTTCAATTGAGATTTCAGATATATATATATATATATATATATTTGGCGAGCGAGCGTAGCGAGCGAGACACTTACAGGGGTAAAAATGAAAAAATCGGGGATGTTTATTTGTATATATGTTTGGACGTACGTATGTCATTTTGTACTTTGACCCTCGTGTTTTTGTGTTAGTTATTTGTTCGACCCCGTCCCAAATTGCACTAAACAGAATCCTCTGGTTTATCGATCAGTACCCGTATCACCCTAGAAATTGAATTGTTTACCGTTTTGAATTCTTTTACGGGTGCAGTTAAAACTTGAAAACTTAAGGGACTTCCATTTCTATTCGAGTTAGTGGCGGTGGTAAGTCAATGCGCTCTTTGTCATGGTTATAAGCCGTGCACACAGTATTTACCTAAAAATACATTGTCCACTAGACTACTGCCAAGGTAAGTCTGTGTAGGTGCATGTCCAGCTATGTCAAAGCATTGTGTGTTACAACCACTACTTAGCTAAAGAAAGAAAACTTTTAAATAACGTGTATTGTTTTGTTGTTGTTGTTTTTTCCTTCAATTCAAGCAGTTGCAGAGAGTTGTTACTATGGCACTGAAATCCCTTTACCCTGTATGCTAAATTTAAAAACTGGACCTTATTTTCAGTAGCTTCAGTGTTAGAAGTCAATAAAAATAGTCTAGTCTTTAGGCTCGCTCGCCATTTGTGCTCAAGCACACCACTAGTAATACAATTTCCTATATCCGTATAGGTGGGGCCCTGAGCGCGCATGCGCATGAGGGTTACACTACAACTCTTAGTCGTTCTGTCATGCAAAATTCGGTCCCCCCCAAAAGTGGTCCGGCCAGACAATCTGTGTGTACACCGACGGTCCGGCGGACCGTGCGTGTATAGGCGTGAGTGGTCCTAGTGGGACCGTGTGTGTTACACAGACGGTCCCCCTCCATCATAGATAGTCCCCCTATCTTGACTGCATTCAAGTTACAATTTAGTAAGAGCGACTACTTGACTAGGATTATTGGGAGTTGGTTTTGCCCTAGAAATGAATAATAGCTATTAAAATATGAATACGGAGCAAAACAAATTAAATGAATGAACAGTGAACAAATTAATAAACAGAATGAATGTTTCTGATAGACTGTAAAACTCTGTCTACAAGATAACAAATTTCCAAAGTATTGTTCAGGACTGTCCAGCAAGTAGAGGACCTGTGTCCCAACGTCGTCTGATGACGCGCACTGCACAGCAGAAGTAGAGGACTATGAAGTGAAGACTCACTAGCGAGTATTGAGGATAGAGTCTGAGTTCCAGGACAGGAAACCAGCTTGCCGTGGATCAACCGGAAATCCTGTAACTATGCTGAAGAGTAGAGGCCGGGGTCATAAATCCCTGCTCGCTCTCCCACTGTCTGAAACTTCTGAAATAGAACTGTCTTGGTACAGCAGCTCTGAGACTTAAATAACTCAATAGACTAAGTTAAGAAAGCTTGTAAATTATTAGTAATAATGTAACCTTGATATAACAGTAGAGAGATGACAGTGAAAATAGATAGAGAGTTACAAGAATGAGTCACAAAAGTAAAAAGGGTAACTAAGGAATAAAATACAGTGCATTAAACATATATAAGTTAAATATCGGTGACATCGACGATCTCCGATTGACGACCTAGAACTCGGGGCATCGAGGCACCGAGCATGCGTGCCATCAGTTCTTTGCTTCCTTCTGTGGAGGGAGAGAGCCCGAACAAGTATATATTTGTAAAGGTGTCTTCTCATCATCTCAGTATCATGGATGCAGTATCATGGATGCATAAAGTTGGATCATCTCCAAACACAAGTGAGGTTAAATATGCTATTGCGAAGACACTACAATCATAACCACCACTCTACAGAGAAATATAATAGATTATAATATTATATTAATAAATTATATCAACATGTATAAATTAATATTAAGAATACAGCTAAATTTATTTACATTAACTTTTTCATCATCGGCTGAGCAATGCTGCTCAAACCTAGCTCCAGTTTTCCATAAACGCAGCAGGCTATCATTGTTGAGCTGATCAAGTAGCTAACACCTAAACAAATCTACATTTAGAGGTGATACAAATAATTTATAATTAGATATATCTGATAATTTACTAAACAATTGAATATCCATACGACCTCCTGTTGAATATCCATTTTGAAAATCAACCTACACAATCACATAATTATAATTCTTCAACTAGCTAACTACTACTTCAGTTGGGATTAAGTGTAATGTAATTCTATTTCAGAAAAGCTACTATAACTGGCATGCTTACTTTAGGGGTCAATGATCTTCTTGTATTTAACAATGATGGCATAGAGTCATCAGAATCCAGATCACTATCAGAATCACTATACAATATTTGATATAGTGAAACTATTTAGTGTTGCTGCTTTGTCTGGAAGAGATGGAGATGACTGAGTTTGATCCGTATTTTGAGTCTCCAGAATTTATCCTTGCTAAAATTTAACTGTAATTTTTTTGCATCTGTCAATAATATTGCCCAATATTATATCACTGCAATTCTTACATTGTAGGGCTTCATATGAACTGCATTTACAGAGGAATAATTTCATTGCTATCGATTTTTTGAAGTCTGTAAAGTCCATGACCAAGTGAACCCACAATTGTCAATTGTAAATGGACCCAACCATTTCGTATCCAGATAGCTAGTACTGGATCAAGCAAATAACATCATTAAGGCTCAGCTAAATCAAACAGAGACTTATAGTAAAAAGCATTCCTGTACTGAAACATATAAAATAGGTGCAGTAGTATTGAATTAATCCCTGCCCGTTATGCTAACCACGTGGGGGGACCGTTGGTGACGGGGTCGGACCGTATATGACGGCAATGTTTGGTCCGGCCGGACCGGATTTTACGGGGGACCAAATTTTTCGTGACAGTTCATTCGTTCATTCTGTCAACAGCGGATCTCGAAGATGGCAGACTTTTTAAGAAGAGGAACTTAGAGATTAAGTCACATTCAATTTGACACTTTGAATTTCGACTAAGTTTTTGAGAAAACGAGAGAAAAAAGGCCGAAACTACGTTGAGTTAGCTAATGTTGTTTTGGTTGAACATTTAGCTACATTTTAGTTTTAGTTATAGTTTTTTTTAATTAGTTCAAGATTAATTTTAGTTTTAGTTTTTCACTAACAACGACCACACTATTAGTTTAAGTTTTGGTTTATCCAATACTAATTTCAATTCTAGTTTAGTTTTAGTTTTTCAAATTTTTAACTTCCATTTTAGTTTTCGTTTTGGTTTTTTGGGACTGGGCTAGATAGTTGAGTAACTGCAGACTGCTATTCAATAATTTGCTTAGCCACACAATATACTCAGGTGCTATGAAGAAACAATTCGGTAAAGGGTTTTGCTTCCTGGACTACCACTGATCAATACTTTTTAGGGATTTATAATTTTAGTTTTGACTACAAAATAATTTTAGTTTACATTAGGATGTCTCTTCTGTTGCTGGAGGTGTGATTCTTTCATCAACTGTAGGTATGCCTGCTCTTCAAAGAAGTGCACAACGTGCATGTCATGAAAGTCCACATGTAACTTCAATTTGATACTACAGAAGTTATCAATACTCAAGAATGAGGTAAGTAGTAATTCCATATTTGTTAGCTAATTATGCAAAATTAACTCTGGCCTTACTTTTTTGTCTCTAAGAGCTTGTTGTCAACAGTGACTGGTATATTAAATAGTCATAATGGCTCAAATTTGGTACTACAAAAGTTACCACTGCTCAAGAAAATGAGGTAAGAAAGTAATTTTGTATTTGTGTGCTAAAATTGATTGTCTTTTGTTTTTGTAGCTGAGAGCTTGTTGTCAAGAATTCGAGGTAATTCAGATAGTCAAAGTAACTTCAATTTGATACTACAGAAGTTATCAATACTCTGGAAATTGAAGTAAGTAGTAATTCCATATTTGTGCCTAGCTGAGAGCTTGTTCAAGAGTTACTGTAATTGAGATTATCAGAATGGCAGATGTTTGATACTACAAAAGTTACCATTAATCAGGTAAGAGAGTGATGATTTTGTATTTGTTTGCTGAAATAAAAGGTCATAACTGCTATTATAGTGTTTGCATGAACTAAGCTAAAACATAGTAACAATACTTAGCTTTATGTTACCTAACTAGCTATCAGGCTCCCTGGCCATTTGTGCTCAAGCACACCACTAGTTGGCGAGCGAGCGAAGCGAGCGAGACAGTATTAGGGGTGGATAATGCAAAATCGGGTATATGTTATATGTATATGTATGTGGGATGGTACGTATGCCCTTTAAACGCGCGCGCGGGAAACTTTTTTTCTCCAAAAACACGGCTTTTTAGGCTTGACCCCAGTTTATTCTGAAACTATAGCATTAAGCAAGTCTTACTTTATACTTAGGCTCCAAAGTGTGAGAAAATTCCTGCGAAAATGCTTGCTTTTCACGAAACAAAAAGTTGATTCGACCGGTTACTATGGCATTGAAGACCCTTTTCCTGACTTAATTTCAAAACTTCGCCGTTTTATGGGGGGGATACGGAGTGCCGGTTGTTGGTTGTCAAGAGCCGTTGGTAGTCAGAATGCCGTAGTATTAATGCTAAGGAAGCTACTACTTCTCGAGGGAAGCTGAGGTAAGTACGTAATTCCATATTTGTTAGCTAAATATGCAAAATTAACTCTGGCCTTTCTTTTTTGTAGCCAAGAGCTTGTCAACAGTGACTGGTAAATTCAAATAGTCAGATTGGCTCAAATTTGGTACTACAAAAGTTACCACTGCTCAAGAAATGAGGTAAGAAAGTAATTTTGTATTTGTGTGCTAAAATTGATTGTCTTTTGTTTTTGTAGGTGAGAGCTTGTTGTCAAGAATTCAAGGTAATTCAGATGGTCAAAGTAACTTCAATTTGATACTACAGAAGTTATCAATACTCAAGAATGAGGTAAGTAGTAATTCCATATTTGTTGGCTAAAATTACAAATAATAACACTGGTTTATTTTTATCGTAGCTGAGAGCTTGTTCAAGAGTTACTGGTGATTGAGATTATCAGAATGGTTGATGTTTGATACTACAAAAGTTACCATTAATCAGGTAAGAGAGTGATTTTGTATTTGTTTGCTGAAATCAAATGTCATAACTGCTATATTAGAGTGTTTGCATGAAGTAAGCTAAAAATAGTAACATTTTATGTTACCTAACCAACAGGCTCGCTCGCCATTTGTGCTCAAGCACACCACTAGTATATATATATATATATATTATGTAGGTATGTATGCGTACGTCAAAAAATTTCGCCCGCGCTTCTAATTACGTAAGTTAGGTAAAGCGTTTACAGTTCCGGTATTTTTCAATTAACGAGCACGGAGAATCAACTTTGTTTCAACCAAAAAGTTTATAGCTACTCTCTTCTTGGAGAAAGACTGAATGGCAAATTGTCAAGCTGCGCTTCTTTGCCACTGCGTTCGAAGTTTATTCAGGTAATTCTGTTATTGTTAACTCTTCATGCCTAATCATTGCTATTATTTAGCGATTTCCTTCACAAATCATCTTTACCTATACTCATATATTTACTCGCTCGCCATGCATTTGCGCTATTCGAGCGCACCACTAGTAGTAGTCTGTCTGTTTGTCTGTCTGTCTGACCGTCCATCCGTCCGTCCGTCAGTCTTTCTGTCTGTCTGTCTATCTGTTTGTCTGTCTGACTGTCTGTCTCTCTGTCTGTCTGTCTGTATGTCTGTATGTCTGTCTGTCTGTCTGTCTGTCTGTCTGTGGTAATATTGCTTTATGCTTATCTGGGAAGTTAACAGTTGTTGGAAGTGGAGTTTCGAGTTGAAAATGTTATACCGGTAAATGTCTCTCTGGCCTATTTAGCATCTTCTCACTTGAAGAACGCGTTTATATCTACCTTTTAAATTGCTTGAGCTATAATGATACCTGAATAGAATAGTCAATACATTATTGTTTTAGTCTCGGATGATTTTGTAATAGGAAGCTAGTGTATAGTAGCTCTGGGTTACACCTCCGGTGCTTCATTATTTCATTAAGATATTCATAATATATTTTGTTTTACTTTTGTGTGTGTGTTTTGCATATTTCACTATTATTGCACTACATTCACAGGAAATAACCTCGAAATAATTTGCGGTGGAATAATACTGTGTCTGGTTGTACTGTTTGGCCTTAGGAGGGAGGTATGTATTTATTTACTAACTATAATAATTATTAATAAATTAAAATAATAGTATTAAGGATTATACAATGTAACTAAAAATGAAATAACGGTATGATAAAAAAATATTACTTTCTTAAGTATTGTTTGCCATGATAGCTATAGCACACAGCTGCTCAATTATTTTTACTTCAACCCATATGTCATTTTTAATAGTCACCATTACTAATTGTCACCTTCAACAATTGTCACCTACACCAATAGTCATTCTTACATATATCTACCCTTTACCAAATGCTACACGGTAAAAGAATTTGGTAAACTTCCATAGCAAATTGTGTTTTCACTGTCAGGCAAGGTGTGGGGTTGTGGTAAAGTTCCATGAATGGGGTATAACTAATAAGTACTAGCACTTCATTTTTGCTCTCAATAACTCATTACGCTCACATTTTTCCACATGCAAGCTTTACAGCCTCTCTATTATCACCTCCATTGTTGTTCCCAGCCCAATTATGCAGGGGGGAGGACTTGTACAACTTGCTTGATGTCAGCTGACCAGACCTTGTTCCTGCATTTTGATTGGTAAAGGGTCTGGCCATATTAAACTAGGCCAAAACATAAAAAAAAAACGCAAAAAAAATTGTGACAATTAAACCTAAACTACAGCAACAAGCATATAATTTAGTCCATTTAAATCTGCCAAAGAACATAATACCTAATTGTATTCACTCAACGGAACTGATGCTGCATGAGACTAGCTAAGTTCTTTTTATAATAATAATAGAACTTATTGCATAATGTAGCAGTCCACTGTATATGGAAAGATATTTCGTAAACACAATAGTTAATTTTCATGAGCTAGGAAATGTAGTATGTAGTTTTTTTATCTGCTAGATGTCTTCACAACAGTTGTTTGGACTGGAGTGTGTAACTCTATGCTTGTAAAGGTGGCTGTTAGACTCAAAGTAATTAGTTTGTAGAAACTCCACATACCTCCAAGCTGATATAGAATACCCGTGGATTATTTTGTAGCATAAGTAGCTGTACAAACTACCAAACTGTTAAGTTAGGTTCTTACTTAATTCATTTGGGACTACTGAAATCGGACAGTACAGAGTGAAGTTAACACCGTGTGATATTGTAAGTTATGTCATTGGTCACAAACAAAAAAAATTCAATATTGAAGATAGTTAGCTAAAATATTTATATATATAAGTAAATACATATTATATACTTATGTATTTCTTAAAGTGTGCTATTGTCATGTACATGATGCTAAACCAAGAACTACTAGAACACTTCAAAATGTCTTAAAATTATGTCATTCTTTAGCTCATAATTAGCCTTCTTTTCAGTACCGTTTTAAATTCTTGAATAAAACTCAATTCACTAAAAAAAGTTTATTGTATTGTTTGTGCAATATGATAAAAAGTGTGCTTAGAAGAACACTACTATACTGTTACCATTCATTTTTCCCTTATATACCAAACTTAAATGCCTAAATTACAGACATCTTTAAAGATCGTATTATGTGAGTGATGTTTGATTCCCTTAGGACATCAGAAGAAGTACGATGATTGCATTAATAACTGCATTTATATTTAACGTTGTTGATGGACTGCAAGGTAATTGATTAAAAATCTGAAATTACTTCAATTACATTTTACTTTCATTTTATAGATAATCCTATTATATCTCCTAATAAGAATATTACCATATATGAAAATACATCTATTATAATAAATTGCTATAACACAATAAATCAACGCTCTCACTGGTATATTAATGGAGTTAATTTGAAATGTACCACGATCAATATAGATTGCAATGAGACTATCCAAGAAACTATAATAGCTAATACTCACACTTCCGGAAATACCTTTTATTTACGATTGAATATCTCTTCAGCCATTGATATTTTTCACAATGCTGCCGTGCAATGCAGAATTAAAGTGAACTCCAAATATACATCATCTCAGACAGTGTATATATTTTTACAAGGTAAGTGCTAGCTGTTATAAATATAACTAAATTGCACTATTTGGCCAAATTAATATTTAAAACTTTACATAACTACTACACAACTATAGGTACTTATAAGTATCCCTCCTAATACCATTTACTTGACAAATTTCTGGGGTGGCTTTTAAACCACCTATGACACATAACATAATAATATAATTTATATTACTTATTACATGCGTCAGAATGTAATCGAGCAGGCTAACTTATTTTCATGAGCCAAAAGAAAGTTAAAATAAATCCTAAGAGATGAATAACTTACTATCTGACTAGTCTAAAATTGATTTATTACTGAAGTTGGTAGCACCGTGTTTAATGTTGGTAGTGTTCGTAAGAGGCTGTCATACATCCACAGATGACATTACAGCAGCTGCTTTGACCCATTACGATAGTTATAATCGAGAAAAATAGCAGGGAAACCAGTACGAAGTGGCGAGTGTGATAACACTTATGGGATATTGTTAGTTAACTCACTAATCATGAACTAATAATACTAATGGGAAGATATCTAGCATAATACACGTTTATCAATTATTATTAAATTTTATGCCCTGTCATTATTTAGCTATTTTTGTAAGTTTTTACTGTGTCAGTGTTTGTTTTGTGTGCGAGTTGGTAGAGTTGGCTGTGATGTAGACTAATTCTGAGCATGCACAATTTGTTTTGTCGTGTTTTTACTAAAAAAAAAGTTGGTAAGGTATAGTCGGACCACACTCAACGGACCTTCCGACAGTGTATGAACACTCGAAAGTGGACAAACTTAAAAATACGGATGAATTTCCTACACATAATGAGCTTCCAAAGTGCGGACAGCTTCCAAATTCTGGACAAGAACAGAACTCTCGCAATTGCTACACCATAAAAAAAGTGCTTCACTTAAATGACATTCATTGATAAATATCAATATTTACAATTAGTCAGATGATTTTAATGAATCAACAAGTTTTTTCATCTGATCTTGTGTCCATAGATGTGGTTGATGCATTTTTATTAGCACCTCATGAAAGTGTCTATTGACAACCATAACAAAATCGTAAATGAGTGTATAATGATAATTAGTTTGATAACCTCTACAGCCTTGTCAACTTTTTGTCAACTGTAATTATCAGCACAGCTCATGAATTTTGTTATGGTTTTCACTGTACTCTTTTCAGGCAGTGTAGATGTATTCTCTCTCTTTCACAGTCTTTTTTATTACAATATAGAATTTAAAGTACATACTAACTGACTGTTGAAATAGGACTCTAAATTCTGAATCAATAGCACAGTAATCTTGTTTGCAGATTTTCTTTGCCGATTAAGTTAACGAATAGCTAGAATTCACTAAAATTATGAGTAAATACTGCAAAACAGCCACCTATGTATAAACCCACTTGTAGAACATAGGTTAATATATGTAAATGATAGCTGCCTAGTGAATAAATATTTGGGTGGTGATAACTCATCCTGCAGTGTGTGTTGGAAAGAGCGGTGATTGGGAATCATGTTTTTTTAATCAACTGGGTGAGAAAGTTGCATACTTAAAAACATCCTAAAAATACAACTACTCACTATAAGTAAATAAATTTGCTCATCAGGTATAGAAATATAAAAATAAGTGGAATTGTTCCATCACTATCTGTTGTGAAGTCACAGCACCATATAATTGTTTTAAACTTTATTAACTATACAATGTAATGTATATTCAGGGCCACCACAAGAAGTAAATGATTTTAGGAGATGTTTGAGTGAGGAATACCGTTTATCTCTCTGTTGGAATGCTCCTCACATATTGCTTGGTAAAGTTTTATACCGTATCAGAGCAGACAGTCTCACACGAAATATGACAACAATGAAATGTCAAATAATCGAAACAAATTTGACATTAGGCACAACGCAATGTGATAATACATTTGGATCGCAATGTGTTCCTTTCAAGTACAGTGTTACTCCTATACTAAATACTCTTTCAAGTAGTTCAATTTTTTATGGACCAACAAATAGCATATTCATAGAAAGCAAAGGTTAGTACAGAAATCCTTAATTTATTATTTTACTGATGTTTTACAGCACAAATTTATAGCATTTGACACCCAACTATGACTCAATGTAGACCAATTTTCAGATATTCATAAACATGATGAATAAATACCCACTGAATTATTTTATAAAAAATAATCTGTGAATTGTTCCTAAATTTTGTTTTATTACCATTAAAGGTGTTATTTTATTTCATCTATATCATCATATTATTATGTAGACTACTTTTGCTTTCCTTTTTGAAACTTACGCTGCCTTCATTTGTCTAATTCACTTTTTTAGTCACAATTTGTAGCTACAATTAACTACTCTCCTTTTTGTCTTCTCTCTTGTACTTTTGCCCTCCTTTTATTAACCTATGCTACTTTCCCTCGAAGCTCAAGAATTATCCATGATTACACACACCATCGGTTGGTATCGTATCGATACTGACACACAAGTGTATTATTATTATATAGATGTTCAGTTTAAATAAAACCATGTGTACTCTACAAGTATACTGTACAGGAAAGCCCAGATTTATTCAGAATGCAATATTAAAATTTATATAATATTATGTGCATGTATAATGTACATGTATTGCAGAAGGTCTCTTTTATAAGCTAGTTGTAACTTTTATGTATTATTACATAATCCGGTGTGGTGGGAGCAGCAGGAGACTGAGGAGTAAGGCTGCCACCAGAATGTTAGACAGAGCCACACAACCCTTACTATCAGGCCTTTAGCTATCAGCTTGCTGCTTGTCAAGGTAGATCAGAGGATTAATTCAGGTTGAGTGTGTTACTATCTCAGGAATGACACTGCCAGGTGCACATGTCCAGCAGGCCAATATCTAGTAAACCCACTCAGCATGTGCAAGGTGATCATGTGATACAGAAAGTGATGTAATGAATGGTGAGGATTAAATGGAATGTATGCAATTAGCTAAGCTGAAATAATAATAATGATAATGCATGCTGATAATATAATAGTTCTTATGATGATGTTAACGTAAGAGTGTCTAAGGGGAGTGGCTTATGATAATGTCGGGAGTGGCTACTCTAACACATCCACTGCTTGAAAAGTTATACAATGATTATTCAATGAATTGTTATAGTCTTTTATAGCAGCTATAACGAGTAAAATCAACAATTTGTGTTTTATCAAAAATAGCTGTAGCAGAATTGAATTACAGATTATTGAAGCAAAATGATAAATTTAATATTATAATTATTATGGTGAGTTAATTAAACAAAACTGTGATTGTTTTATAAGAGTGATTGCAAACTACAGGACACAACCATATGTAATGCCAGTGCTGAATATAATTATCAATACTCAAGTGATTATTTTAAAAAATCATTGGACTTCATATTGATTAATGTATCTCAGGACAACTACGAATATCTTCTCCATTTAAACCTATTACCAGGAAATTATATTTCAT
>WLWD01004359.1_pt1 | contig 49672 bp, 49 predicted proteins | sample 6712731 | NCBI WGS metagenome assembly WLWD01 (sample SAMN12718690, study PRJNA576275) | sponge metagenome | isolation source: marine sponge | host: Mycale hentscheli | place: New Zealand: South Island, Marlborough, Capsize Point | collected 2014-11-01
GTTTAAGTGCCCATTTTCCTGATTGGTGCTCAGCCCCTCTAATTAGGTGACCACTTGCTGATTTTTTTTATTGAGTGTCCATTTCCTTTTCGTTTGAAGTTATAAGCGGGGTGGTTGTCGTAGCTCAGTGGCGGAGCGCTTGTGCATTATACAAGCGGTCCTGGATTTGATTCCCGGTGGCGGCCAAATATTTTTAATTCTGTATTGTTTATAAAAAGCCTGTGAAAGAGAGAGAGAGAATACATCTAATGTAATTGATATTTTCTTTCTGGAATTCTATTATCCAGATTCCCCAGCTAGTAAGGCAGGCATGACATCCTCCAGCTGCATCTTGAAAGTCGGCGACAAAGACGTTGTTACTCTCAAACACGATGAGGTCGTTAAAGAAATCAAATCCTCCCTTGAAGCAAGCAAGTCCGCAGAGAAGAGCGTCTCCATGAAGCTGAGCCTCCCGTTCATGGAGTCTGTCTCTCATTATCGCTACGAAGGCCAGCAAGGAGAGGCTATGGAGGTGCATGAGAGACTGGTGGAGTCTCCATACACATTTGATATTCCAGCCCAGGTGAGTAAGACACAAGATGGTCCCTTCTGCTATAATTTTAGGCCAGTAACTTGAAGGGAAGGTTAGTAATAATATAATTCATTGTCACTATGACAGCATAGTGGATAGGAAATCCCTTATGGACACTAGATGTGAAATTATGAATGACATTAAATACTTAAAAGGTGCCGAAAGTGCCCCTTAAAATCTTTCATACTGTAGGTGTATATGTAAGTTGTAATTCTGATGTGTTCATTATTTACAAATTTCAAGATTTAAGTATTCTTACAGCTTTCTCTTTTAGAGGAGTTGACAACTCATTAGATGTATTCTCTCTCTCTCTTTCACGCTTTTTTAAACAATACAGAATTAAAAATATTTGGTCGCCACCGGGAATCAAACTCAGGACTGCTTGTATAGCGCACAAGTGCTCTGCCACTGAGCTGCGTCAACCAGCCGGCAAACAAATATTTTTAATTCTGTATTGTTTTAAAAAAAAAGCCTGTGAAAGAGAGAGAATACATCTAATGAGTAAAAGAAGGCTGAGAAAGAAATTGTGAAGTGATAAATTAGAGGAGTAAAAAAATTCAACGAATAATACGTATCTTTGATAAAAGAGAATTTTCGTTGGTCCGTTGAGAGTGAGACTGTAGCATAGAGTACCTCTTAACAGTATAAATACAATTGTAGCATTAGGTTGACGGCTGGTTGTTGTAGCTCAGTGGCAGAGTGCTTGTGTATTAAGCAAGCAGTCCTGGGTTCGATTCCCAGTGGTGACCAAATATTTTTAATTCTGTATTATTTAAAAAAGCCTGTGAAAGAGAGAGAATACATCTAACGAGTAAAAGAAGGCTGAAAAAGGCATTGTGAAGTTGAGAACTGTTTCCTAGGATGTTGTTTAATCAGTTCACTTATTATTATGTCCTCTCCTTCCGTATAACTTCGTAGCTGATGAGACTGTACGCCCACCAGCTGACGGAGATGTTGTTCGTACTCAGCAAAGTAGGCATCACAGATCGCAGAGTTGTCAAATACCTGGACGACATCCAGAAGGTGGTGGCCTTCTACAAGAAGGTCAGTCAGTATTGTGTGTCGGGAGGTAGGGCAGTATATGACCTTAGAAAGAATAGAGCAGAAAACTAGAGAGAAATCAACTGAAAGTATTACCCTAAAATAAAGAAGGAACACAAGAAACTAAAACATATGAAGTGCTATAGCTACCAAATACTATTTATCTTAACTTCCGTAGTATCTGTAATACTAGTTCAAACATTTCGGCTCCATGGAGCCTTCATCAGTGACTTTTTAAAAAGTGAGAAAATAAAGGAAAAATGAATAAAATAGTTAGACTGAAGTGTGTTCTTTTATATTTGTTGATTTTATCAACTTGTAGTTTGTGACAAAAAAAATCTATTTCCAACAGTTTTGGAATGCAAGTTAGTGAGTGGATGTCTAGAATACTACACGTCTAAGTACTGTAGCTGTACAGTGTGCGTCTTTCTGTGTTATATTTATACTTGTGTTTTTCAAGTTGTGTTCGTGCATGTACTTGTGTATACATTTGTAGTTGCCATGCAATGCAGTGTTATTGCTGATCCCTGCATGCTGTGTGTGTTTAATTAGATTCATAGCACTCTGACCCAACCTCGCTGGCCCTCCTACAAGCTGCACGGTCCTATGCATTCCAAGTTTCTGGAGGCGTGTCCCACCAACCTCCACACCAGCGTCCTGGGAGTGGGTGTGAACACGGACTTCATGCCCCAGTCGCCGTCCAAGGGATCCATATCGGAGAAGTCTATGTCTGAGACGGACGAGGATGGATCGATGCCTGACTCCTCGAGGACCGTCTACTGCACCTCCACCATGAGAATACCCAGCGTAGAAGGGGCTAGTATCTGTGTAAGTGATAGTTGAAGTTCACCAACTACCCGGTAAAATCCCGGCAGAATCCCGGGCTAGTATCTGTGTAAGTGATAGTTGAAGTTCACCAACTACCCGGTAAAATCCCAGCAGAATCCCGGGCTAGTATCTGTGTAAGTGATGTTGAAGTTCACCAACTACCCGGTAAAATCCCAGCAGAATCCCGGGCTAGTATCTGTGTAAGTGATGTTGAAGTTCACCAACTACCCAGTAAAATCCCAGCAGAATCCCGGGCTAGTATCTGTGTAAGTGATGTTGAAGTTCACCAACTACCCGGTAAAATCCCGGCAGAATTCCGGGCTAGTATCTGTGTAAGTGATGTTGAAGTTCACCAACTACCCGGTAAAATCCCGGCAGAATTCCGGGCTAGTATCTGTGTAAGTGATGTTGAAGTTCACCAACTACCCGGTAAAATCCCAGCAGAATCCCGGCAATGTTGCTGTGGTATAATAACTGCTCTAATGAATATTTCAATATCTGGAGTGCACAACTGCTGCTTAGTAGACTTAGACTGCCTCTGGTGTCTGAGGTCTGCCCTCATTGATGATAGATGGTGGAATAATGGTGTGCAGTAGCACTTGAAGAAATGATGTACATGTACAATCAATTTCCCACTAGTGGGAGAGAGAGAGAGAACAGGAGAGAGAGAGGGGGGGAGGAGGGAGAGAGAGAGAGAGAACATAAGAATTTCAAATGCAGAGTTTGGGTGGAGGGGAACAAGAGTTGGCATAGCTTGTCAGAAAATATGTTTGTGATAACTTGTAGCTTCTAGCCTTGAGCGTCTACTTTAAATGTGTGGACTCCTTCATTGTTGCAAGAGATTTGAGTTGGAGATGTCATGCCCTCTCTCTCTGGCCAGGTCTAGTCCTCCTCTGCATGTAAAGGTCCTAGAAGCTATACAATGCATGCTCATCTCAAATCCGCACCAACCAAGCTAATACTAGCTCTCAATTGTAACTTATGTATAGGGATTAATGCACATTTCGTACGTACATCGTAGCACAAAGAATACAATGTACATATAGCACATGCTGCATGGAACATACCATGTGTGTATGTAGATGGTATGAAGTGTTGGGGTTTTCAGATTAAATGATACTACATCTTACATTTAGTATCCTGGAGAGAAGGAGTCACTACTCTGCCGTGTGACATGTGTGATCTGGTCACATGGGCTGTAGTGAAACTACCGTCTGTATATATGTATATAGTGAAATAACTCACAAATGCCATATACTATGTACTAACAGTTTAGGCAGTCATGCCTGTACAAGGTAACGCAAGATCCAAAGTGTCCAGACAATCTCTTATTATAGCTTCACCCTTTCTTTCTATAGCTGATAGAGACTTTAGGAAGCACAAGCAAAGCTACATGTAGTTATTTATTAACTATTGAACTACAACTGTTTTGTTGGTTTGTCTGTGTATACTGTATGCTCAGTGGCGTAGAAAGAGCCCCCCCCTCCCCCATAATTTTGGGGCACAATCTAACGAGGTGATTTCTCACATGAACACTTTTTAACCACAAAAACATGCCCTAAGAGCCCCCCCCCCCCCCCCTATATACCGAAACATCTTCCTACACCACCACTGTATTACATATATTGTTATTATTTGCCTGTGCCTGTATATTATGGATCTACACTGGCAGTGATATGTAAGCATCTGGCTTGATTGTGTGACCGTGTACTATTGACATGTGCATTGTATGTGCTTGTGTGCTCAGAAGGAGGATTGTCAGTCTCTAGAAGACGTCAGCAGCCGGAGGGAAATGCTCCACGACATTGTGGAGAAGACGAAGGACATGCTCAAGGACTACGAGTCTATCAAAAAGTGAGAAAGGGGGTGTGGCACAGAAATAGGAGCGGGAGTGGAGCATCTGCTGGCAGCTGTTTTATAATTATTCATAGTTCACAGTGGGAATGTACCTGGGGGTTTCCCCACCACATGTCTTGTGCTATTAAAGCTAATTCAGCAAATTTTATCAGCAGTTGCGTTACGCAGTATTTGAAGAATTGTGCAATTGTACATTGGACGGAATTGTTGGCATGGTGATGATAAACAGAAACAAACAGACAGAAGTGATGTGTGCAAGTTGTGCCGTTGGTTGCTATGAAGAAGTGGTGGAGTTATACATACATTATGATATGTTATACATGTGTGTAATATGGGCGTGGCACATTAGCTGTATGTGTAGGTAGTTATGTGATGATGGATGGTGAAGGTTTAGAGTTCAAGACCTTCTGATAAGAATGAAATCATCTTCCGTCTCTTCCGACTCGAACTCGTTCCAGTCTCTCACATGAAGGAATAGTTCAATTCGAATATCCACTTTGTCTGTGGAGCATTTCTTCAAGTCCTCGTTGCTGATCAGCTTCCATTCGTAATTGGCGTATCCTTCCTCTGGTATTGAGAACGGCTTCTTGTTAGTGTACCGGGCCAGTATGAGCCCACTCCGGTGCTCCGCGACAGTTGTGGCCACTTTGATTTCACAGTACTGAGACTTGTTGATGATCGTGTTGAGGTGGAGCTTCCCTTTGATGTGCGTTTCTAGATTTACTTCTAGACAGCTGCTCTCCCCTTCTCTGACGGTGTGAGGTTTGAGACGCAACGAGCTTTCGACCATCTTTGGGATGCATATGGTTGCCTGAGGCTTGCTGCAAAGGCTAGTGAGTTTGAGCTCTTCTATTGTCTTGGTTATTTTTTTCTGGTCTGCAGTGTAGCATTTTACTGGGCCTGAGGGAGAGAGAGAGAGGGAGCAATAGCAAGTAAAGGATTTGTGACGACTAAAAGTTGGCCTTTTGCGTGTCCTTATACTTCAAATAATAGCAGCTTACCGGTGGGACTGGCGGGACATAGCAGTGGCAATGGTGGTTGGCTTGCCAACAGTAGAGATGTCTCTGTCCTTTGGTCAGTAGATTCTACTTCACCTTTTCTTACTACTCCTGAATTTGTAGCCATGAAATGTTTGGTTGATAAGTCGGAACTAATTCTGGACTCATATCAGTGGCTCTGCATGCAGGAATAAAATCAGGCCATTCTATTTATAGGTATATGCAATGAATTTTTTACAAAGTATTTGCTGTGTCATGACACGTGGGCAATATTATGAGCGGTAAGCCTAAAATTTTTGTGGAATTGCGGCTAATATGCATATGATGTATGTATTTAATATATTCATTCAATTCAATAGAGGAAAGGCAGAGGAAATGCTCGTGTTTAAGTGGATACACTTTAAACATGATTGATACGATATTCATGAATTTCATATCGTTTAGGGGAGTCAGCGTGAAGGTTAGATCTCCATAAGTTTGTGATGGGGAAAATGATTTATAACATAAGTAGAATTTGCTCAGAGTTCTTCTACCATAAGTTGGTCATTAGGTTCAAGCACATTTCTTTGCCTACTGCATTATATGCATGTAATTCACTACAACGTACAGAAAAGCAACTTATTTGTTGGTAAAGTCCTGGCTAGTAACAGTCGTGACACCAGCTCAGAATGTATGACATCCAGACTGTTCAGAGTGTAGTATTTAATTCTGACTCAGGAATGGCTTATCAATAAGAAGTCATCTTCAGTCACTCTCGATTCGAAGCTGTTCCAGTCTCTGACATGCAGGAGTAACTCTATGCACATGTCGACTTTGTTTGTAGAGCATTTCTCCAGTTCAGCGTGACTAATCAACCTCCACTCATAGTTGGCGTAGCCGTCTTCTGGTAGTGAGAATGGTTGCTTGTTAGTGTACAAGGCTAGTATGAGCCCACTGCCATGTTCCAAGTGCTGTATGCATGTGGCAACTATAGATTTTGTAAAGAAACGAACCTGGGGTTTCCCCTCATGTATAGCCTAATGCTATAGCCTAATTTAGCAGTTTTATCAGTTTTTCCATTATGCAGTTGTTTTAAATGTAAATTGAAAAAAAATGTTGACATAGAATTGTTGGCATGGTGATGGCAACGGAAACAAAGTGAATTGATATGTGCGTATGAGTGGAAGTTGTGCCGTTGGCACATTAGCTGTATGTGTAGGTGGTTATGTGATGATAGATGGTGAAGGTTAGAGTTCAGTTCAGTGTGCTGATACGAATGAAACCATCTTCCGTCTCTTCTGACTCGAACTCGTTCAAATCTCTTACATACAGGTATAGTTGAATTCGAATATCCACTTTTTCATTGGAACATTTCTTCAGGTCCTTATAACTGATCAGCTTCCATTCGTACTTGGCGTATCCTTCCTCTGGTATTGAAAACGGCTTCTTGTTAGTGTACTCGGACAGCACGCACCCACTCTGGTGGTCTGCGACAGTTGTGGCCACTTTGATTTCACAGTATTGAAACTTTCTGATGATCGTGTTGAGGTGGAGCTTCCCTTTGATGTGCGTCTCTAGACTTGTTTCTAGACAGCTGCTCTCCCCTTCTCTGACGGTGTGAGGTTTGAGGTACACCTCACTGTCGATCATCTTTGGGATGCATATCTTTACCTGACTATTCCTGGAAATGCTAGTCAGTTTGAGCTCTTCTACTGTCTTGGTTATTTTTTTCTGATCTGAAGTGTACCAATTTCCTACATGTAGGTCCGAAAGAAGCGAAAATGAGGGAGCAACAGCAGGTCAAGAATTTGTGACAACAAAAGTTGGCTTTTTGTGTGTCTATATACTTCAATGGCAGCTTACCTTTTTGACTGGTGGAAGATTGGAATGACAAAGATGGGCTTGCCAACTCACCTCTACTTACTACTTTTGAATTGGTAGCCATGAGAGGTTTGAAAAGATGCAACTAATTCTAGGCAGGCAGCGGTAAAAATCAGACCATTCTATTTATAGTTATGCTACTAGGATCACTATGTCATGATACGTCATAAGATGGCTTAAATTAGAACATAAAGTTGCTGAGGACTTTAAGGAGATGCTATACGCTAACATACTTTATGCACATATAAAGATGAGGGAAGGTGAAGGACGCACTCATATTTGGAGCATGTTTATACAAGTGAATTAAGCCTTCCTCTTTTTATCATGCAGAGGAGTCAGCCTGAAGGCTAGGTCTTCATAAGTTTGTGATGGGGAGAAAGTGATGATTTGTAATCCAAGTAGAATTTGAATTCAACTCTCTGAGTGCTGCTGAAGTACATCATACATGAATTAGTCATTTGGTTGAAACATTTTTCTGTGCCCAATGAATTGTATACACATGTGTTTAGGTACAATATACAGATATCAATTATCATGCACTTATATTTTGGTACAATTCAAGTACATTTAGTACAATTTTAACATTTGAAGTGGTAGTGGACTGGAGGTTGATGAGGACGGATAGAGCACATGTACTTAGTTTGAGAAGAGTGCTAACAGACAGGTTATACATGTATGTATACAACATATAGTTATGTATGTAACTGTATAAATTATGCTAGCAACATTTGTTAAGGTACAATATGACACCAATACAGATAGAAATATGACATATAAACTATTTAGAGGGCAGGTAAGTGGCAAGTGACTTTATTCAGACTTAGGAATGGCTTATCAGTAAGAAGTCCACTTCAGTCATTTTTTATTCAAAGCTGTTCCAGTCTCTGACATGCAGGAGTAACTCTATGCAGATGTCGACTTTGTAGAGCATTTCTCCAGTTCAGCGTGACTAATCAACCTCCACTCATAGTTGGCGCAGCCATCTTCTGGTAGTGAGAATGGTTGCTTGTTAGTGTACCGGGCTAGTATGAGCCCACTGCCGTGCTCCAATACCGTCGTAGCCACGACAACGTAGCAGCTCTGAGATTTGATGACTGCAATATTGTGGTGGAGTTTCCCTTTTATTTGCACCGCCATTCTTAATTCCAAACTGTCGCTCTGCCCTTCTCGGATAGTCTTGGGTTTGAAATAAACTTCCGCGTCCAACTGTTTCTTCATGGTTCTAGTCAGCTGAGGTTTGTGGGAAGTGCTGGGCGGGGTGAACTCTTCTTTAGTCATGGTTATCTTCTTCTGGCTGACTGTGTAGCATTTCTCAGAGCCTGTGGGAATAAAAATAGAAGTGCTGCTTTTGCAAGTCAGTTTTTCTGCTGTACATATGCTAATTCCCAACGTTTAGTCTTAGAAATATTGCTGTAAAGAGTATGTAATTTTTTTACTTTCTTTTGTGATACTTTGTTTTCTAGTACAAAGGAGGAGGTTAAAAAAAAGAGAGGATATTACTATTATGTTAATAACATGGTAAAGTATGCCTCTTTGTAATTCATTTTTCTACATGTAATTTAATTTTATCACTATTGACTTTCCAAGGCCTATTAATTTCTTAATAAATTCAATTCCTATGCTGGAGATAACTGATCTGAAACTTGCGTTGTGCTTCAGTACTAGCTAGTGTTTTCTGGCACTTACAAACCTAGGCTGGGGGCAGATGACAGTGTAAGAGGTGCTGTAGAGGGCTTGGCAATCCTTCTGCTTTCTCACTGCTATGTTCTTGCTTCACTCCAGTGTTGGCGGCCATTTTGAACCTGCTCCCAGTGACTATCTCTTGACGGTTAAATGTACAGTATGTCAGTAATGCTGTATGTCTAATATTAATATCATTCAGCGAGCGAGCGAAGCGAGCGAAGCTGACTCTCAGTCGTGTTCAATTGAGATTTCAGATATATATATGTATATATATAGGTATGTATGCGTACGTCAAAAATTTCGCCCGCGCTTCTAATTACGTAAGTTAGGTAAAGCGTTCACAGTTCCAGTATTTTTCAATTAACGAGTGCGGAGAATCCTGCTGCACTGCCTTACACAACTTTGGTTCAACCAAAAAGTTTATAGCTACTCTCTTAAAAAGTTTATAGCTACTCTCTCCTTGAAACAATTGTGAAGTCTTTGTCAAGCTGCGCTTCTTTGCCACTGCTTTCTAAGTTTATCCAGGTAATTCTGTTATTGTTAACTCTTCATGCCTAATCATTGCTATTATTTAGTGTTTTCCTTCACAAATCATCTTTACCTATACTCATATATTTACTCGCTCGCCATGCATTTGCGCTATTCGAGCGCACCACTAGTTTAGGTTAGTACCAGGGTTTTTGCTGTGTCATGGTGTATTCCATAAGCAGTATCTTTCTAGATTTGGTGATTGGTGTGTGACACATGGCCTACAACTGCACTCACTAACAGTGACTGTATAAACTAGAGCTATATAAATTATATGTAAGATATGTGAAGGTTTGACAATACTCTCCCTTTCATGGGCACTATAGTAAAGAAACATACACGCAATCCTTGTGCATTGACTGTAAATTACCGTGGGAGGTAAACGTTAGGCAAGTTTAAGATGATGATATTAAATTTGAACTACAGTAGTTAAGTACATAAACAGATCTGTATGTGGGGCTTATGATGTCCGTGCAAAACAGGCAGGTGTGGTGGGCACTCTTGCAACTGTTGTTGTTGTTGTTGTTGTTTATTAATTTGTGTTATATTCAGCAGAGAAGGCGTGTTGTGATTCTATAAATGAAACAAACAGCCCATGTTGTGTTGACTTTGAAATATCGTTAAAGATAATAATGTTGGGATACGACAGTCAAAGTTATGGTAATATTTTTTTTAAACTACAGTTAGTCAAGTATATGTGTATAAATGGATCTACGTATATGAAATGATAGCAGTCATACATACATAGAGCTATACACATTGTACACATGCCTAGTACAAGAAGTAGTCATGTTTGTGTGAATCTCTTGCTACAGTGAATCTCGACTAGTGGCAAAATCTCACACCTTCTTTTAGCCTCAGAGTTTGCGGCTCTTTTTGTTTTCTCTCTTGTTTTGTGTATTATCACACAGTCTTGACAACCATTAGGTCAGTCTCGTCATCCCACTCGGTGTCGAGGTTCGACTGATCGGCATCTCTCAGGTAAAGGGCGAATAGGACGCCGACACCGATGTCCTTCCTCCTGCAGCTGCTCAGATGCTCGGCCTGCACGAGGTGGCAGTAATAGTTGAGCTGTCCGGTGTAGAACTTGCGCCTTTTGTTTCCCAGACAGTGTGCCCACCCATTCCCGCTGTCTACCTCCGTCGTAGTCGCTAGTTCGCAAGCCGCGATGCCGCTCTGGACGTTCGTCAAAAGGTGACCTTGTAGAGTGGCTTCTATGTGAAGATCGTGCCACAGAATTCCGTCGTGGTCCATGTTAGGGATTACCGATATTTTCACCTCCATGTAACTCTTGATGGCACTCTTTTTATATATGACGAATATATCGTTTTTGTTGAGCTTGGCGAAGTTGATGGAGCACTCTATTCTGCCCTCAAAGCATCTCTCTTCTAAATATTAAATAATTTAAAATTCAATTAAATGTTGTTTATTTATGACAAGCAAATTGTAAACACTTACGTGTATGTTCGTACGTGTATTGGGCAAAACTTTTGTACCGATGGCTTTCGACTTGTTCATTTCCACCAAACTGTTGCCCTGTTATTTCTTCTTTGCCATAGTCTCCCGGTTGTGAAGAAGCTTCAGCATCATCTACTTGAATACCGCTCTCTTCTTGGTCTCCCCGACCTGTTCTCTTGAATGGAGAAGCCCCAGCTGATGGGGGGTTTTTTTTTTCCTGTTTGCACACGTAGCCACTCGGTGTTCTCTTCCCTTTCTGGTCCACTTGGTGCACAGTGGAAATAATCAAGAAGCTGTCAGATTTCCCTAAGTGTTTATCCTTTGCCTCTTTAGCCTCCTCAAAACTCTTACGGTAGCTCCTGAAAATCGGCAATGGCGTGGAGTGTGCAAAAGTTGCAACAAACTTGGATTTTTCAATGGAATCTTCCTGACTTTGGCTTTCAGAGATGCCACTTTTAACAATGTGCGTTCTCTCAGCTGATGAAGAAGGGTTCCTTGATGAAATAGAGCTCACTTGAGGGTGAGGAGGCTTATATTGAGCCATTATAATATAAGTAAATTGACTAGTTCCATCTACTGTAGCTGAACCCAAGCGTTTAAGCTTTAATGCAGCAAAAAATAAAAGACAGAGAGGCGACACTCCAGCCACTGGTAAGGGATTTTTTTAATTTTATATCACATGACTGTTACGAGTGGCACAGAGGAGCACTGGAACTGTAAAAGGTCATAGGCTACTACTGTGCATATACTATATTTGTAGTATCAGTGTGACGGTGTTTACCCGCTAATGCTACGTGGGCAGGCAGAGGAGGGCCAAGTGCAGTGTGTGTAAAGTGATGTGTCCAGTATACCTGGATGCTACTCACGTATTGAATATAGTGACGACCAAAATCTGAAGGTATAGGTTAGTGAGTAGGTGTACGTTAAATATAGTGACAACCAAAATTTGCCAGTATGCATGTCCATAGGTTAGTGAGTAGGTGTATGTATTGCTTAGTCTTCTTCCATGAAACATTAGGTGAAATAGACACTTATTTTTAATTTCATGGAGGTTTGTCATATACGTGAAAATAAAATTCCTGGGATAATTGAAATGTTTTTTTTTTTTTTTTAATCACGAAAGCAAAACCTTTTCCATTGGATTGGGGGAGGGGACAAAATGCCCCCACAATTACAGGTGTAAAAAATAACTGATGAATATCGTGTCACTCTTCTCTCATCTGACTTAATTAGAAGTTAGTGATATATTTCCATTATCAATACAAACACAATGCAATACAGGATAACAGCAGCAATCCTAGACAGTTATTAAGACGTACTCTCCTTCCAGCTTCACGGAGAAGTTCTGCCACTCCTCCACTGACAGTATGGTTTCTATGGAGATCTCCACGCTCCTAGTCTTGCACTTGCTCAGTTCCTCGGCCGAGATGAGTTTGCAGACGTAGTTTGCAGTGGCACAGTCAACCAAGCGGAATATGTTGTCTTCGTGTGTTGCCAGGACATCTCCATCTGTTCCTTTTTCTTTCACTCGAGTGACAACTTGGATGTAGCAAGTTTTCATCTTGGAGAGAATGTCTGAGAATAATCCGCGTTTGATCTCCATTACTAACTGGAGTTCTGCCTCTCTGCTTGAAACGCCTTCTCCTCGAACGACATTGGGATGGAGGAAGACTTTTGCAGAGACCATGTTGTCCAATTTGATGCGTTTCCAGAAGAATTTGGGCTTGATAGAGTTGTTAAGATCTCTGGTAGGGACAGTGTATGAGATTAGCCTCAAGACATATTGCTGCATACCATCTGAAATAGCATAATAAGGATACGGGCTCTTAATAAATGACCCATGATCTCATCTGTTCTTTATTAGTTATAAATACTTCCAGTTAACCAATGAATAACAGTAACAAGTGCTTTTAGGGAGTGTGAGAAAGACAGCGAGGAACTTGACTGACGTATACATAGTTAAATACATGCCGTGGATTGGCAGAGCCTACCTGGGAGCATTTTGCTAATGGTCAAGTCCGTGTTGTGACTAGGAGAGCCATTGCCGTTGAAAATATTTATAATATCAGCATCCATTGGAATTTGATGGGTTGGCGCACTTCTTTTGCGAACGTTTGATAGTTTTGGGAAACCACCCGGGGAAATGCAAGCATGCAGATGTACATGTATGTAATGTACATGCTTGTACTTCATTATAATAACTATACTGTTTCACTTCCTATGTCAAATGGCGTCATGGAAACCTGGACATATGCATGGTAAAGGGATTTCACTCGAATAAACTCTAGTGAGTAAATAGTAGTTTGGCTTGTTTATAGTTCAAATTAAATAAATAAAGAAATAAAAAATTGTGGCTTGCCATATATCTTGTTGAGGCTTAGCACAGTAAAGATAATGGTGATCCAGAAAATTAACTCTATATGATTGGCTAAATAATAAGAGCACCAAAAATGGTTAATTATTTCCAAAACCTGTCGTGCATACAGCTGAACCAACCTGGTGTATGTAAAGAGATAACTAGTTTACACTGGTTTATTTTGATTGGTTTATTGGTGACATTGACTGACATGAACAGTGACTGATTGATTGATTGATTGAAGTGTTAAGAATTGTCTAATTATTTGAAGTGATCAATTCTCTTCGCTGTAGCTGGTGACGATCAGCATGTCGTCACAACTCTCCCAGCTAGTGAGCACTGGTGTATAACTAAGCTCAAATTCTACCACCACTTCAAGATCCTTAGAAGGATGATTGTGAAGCTGCTCCGGTTGGACGAGCTTGCAGTTGTAGTTAATGCTACCATTTTTCACTCGGCACTTCTTCCTGCTTTCCCCTTCTCTCCAACCATCCCTCAGTCTCACCGTAGTCGACGTAGTAATCTCGCACGTGGTCATTTTGTCCTTTACTTTGGCCAGCAGGTGGCCAACGAGAGAAGCCTCCACACGTATCTCGTGCCAGCAAATGCCGTCTCGATCTGAGTTGGGGAGTGCCACAATCTTGACATCTAGAAGATCGGGAATTGCGCGGTATTTCTTAGTAATGTAATGGAGTTCGTTCCTCTGGAGCCTGGAGATGTAGACTCGACATGGGACCTTACCGTGGTGGTTTTCTGCAATGGAGGGAAATGGAGAAAAAAGAATCAAAAGTGATGTTTAACCAGCTCACAAAATGGAGCCTCTGATACTCACCTTGTGTAGCTGCTAGTTTGGCGGCTTCATTTCTAAATTGGTCGTGTCCCACGCTAAGATTACTAGAAGCCTCTGGCTGTTTACTTGCCATCGAGTCTTCTGTGAAGGTCTTGATGTTTTCTTTGGCATGTAGTGCCGGAGAGGAAGGTCTTGAAAGCCAACCAGAGAAGTAATGTCTCTTTCCCCCTTGAGAGTGATGTTGCATGCTCTCCTCCTCACATTGTGCTGCGTATCCTCCCCCTTGCTGGTGTAGAGAGGGGAAAAATGAAAATTTTGAGTGGTCAATTGTGTCTTCTGACATCTTTCTTGCTGCAGCAAGATTCTTGTCATTGCTGTGAATGTTACTTTTGTCTTTAAATAAAGATGAACTTGCCAGAGCTGGTATGACCTCGAATGACCCTATGGATGCTTCTTCTTGCTGGTACAAGGAATGACAAGCTTCAGTTCGAGGGATGTCTCTGGGAGGACTTGCTGAAGGAGGTGAGGTTATTCCAGGAGATTCTGACGGAGATTCGGGAGGAGATATTGGGGGACTGTGAGTAGCAGAGCTGTGAAAGTCCTTCACAGAGCTGTCCATGGCTGCACTCTGTGTAAGCAAACTCTACTCTGAGTATTGTTTAGCTGACTGGGCAATGACTCAGCACTAAATGTGACTAATTGTGGCGCAATCATCACGTGTTGGTAGTCGGAAATTCATTGCTTTATTCTCCGTCAAAATCATTCACAGAGTGTGCATTTTCCTGTAACACTCGATGTTTTAGGCTATACAGCATGACAGTGCTCTATGTGAAAAGAGCACACGAACGTTGAAAAGTGGGCGGTGAATTATAAAGTTCCTCGTCGTGAGTAAAAAAAACAGATTATTTGAATCGTTAGTTTAAACATTTGTAAACTTGTACATACATCTTCAATGAGATGCTAGATTGAAATAATATTTATTATTTATGAATTCAAGAAGCACAGCTGTCAAAACAAATTCAAAACATGAAATCATTGGATATGAATACAGCATGTGACGTATATATACATAATTTAAAAGTTTCAAATTAAGGACCTGGGGTTATATACTCACCAAACAATTGCTTACATTACCGATCAGTTTTCAAAAAAAAAAAATTTTTTTTGTTTTTCTTCTTAATTTTATCGGCGCAGGATGAGGATGATGAGGTCCATTGCAAAGGTTGGTCCACACTTTGCACCATGGCTGCCGGTCATTATCCTCGCGCCCTTCTCACTCTCTCGTTAGATAAATGGCGGCGAACTCTCCCTCGTCCGCCACTTGGTAAAGGGGGGTCGGCTGCAGGCTCAGATCATACTCTATCATCAGCTCATTGCCTGGTAGTTGCAGGAGGTCTGTCTCCAGAGCGAGAAGGATCGTAAATAACTCGTTCTTTACTGTAATAGGACACCTTGTCTCCCTGGGACTGCACTTCATATGGCTGTCAATGTCAATAACATTAGAGCGTGCCACTAAAGTGTAACTGGTGAGCCCCTGCTCGTAATTGTTCAGAGCTTTGTCGATGAGTTTGACCGATACGTGCGAGTTGATGACCTTCTTTTCGTATTTGTCACAGTAGGAACTTGGGTAAATGGAAATCAGAATTTTCGCAGTCTCTTGTATTCTCCCTCCTGTCACGTTCTCTAGCATTTTTTTGGAATTTATCAATATCCTTTTTGTCATCTTAAACGTGCTCTTTTCCAGGAAGTGCATGACATTGCTCTCTTTTGCTGGTGTTTGGAGGCGTTTTCTTGCTGGCAAGTGGCGATGGGTGACGATGCAGGAAGGCCCATGGCAACTCTCTTGTCTATTTTCTCCACTTTCGCTGTCCAGATTTGGAGGGAGGCCAACTTTGGTAGCTAGATCAACGTCCATGTTTTGATCGGTTGCAATTTTGACTTCTTTCCCTAGTTCTTGTTGTGAGGCAGGAGAGGTGGGATCCAGTAGTGGTGTGGGGAGAGGCTGGAGTCTATCAGTGAAGCTGTGAGACTTGTCTCTTTCCTTAGGTTTCCTCATGGTTATAATGGAGGGCTCTTCTGCTGCAGCTGGCTTGGTCTTCTTCTTGGCTTTAGGCTTTTGAGAACACACCACCATTTCTGAAGATTCCTTGGACCCAATGGTCTCTTCTGGGAGAGACTTGCTGTATCCATTGCTGGTTTCTATGCCATTTAGGCCAGCTTCTTCACTCTGGCTGTATAGAGCATGAATCGGCGTCTTTCTTTTGTCTTCCATTTTTGTCAATGACCTTTGGTCACTGTTTTTCATAGCCCGTGCCATGCACATGCAATAGCAATGAATATCATGAATACAATTACTGACTTGCATATCATAGTGGACGTAGAGCCGAGTGTCTGCTAGGTAGCTATTTCAGTTGAAGTAATAAAATAAGTTGTCTAACTGTGAAATTACTCACGCAATTTATTCTATTTGAATATAGAGCTGTAATTAAATAAGTTATTTTCTTATGTAGGGTCTAATGTTCAGTGAAAAGGTGACTTATTTCAAAGGCCATTCTCCCCATTTAGATTTTCATTTCCAATGATGTGAATTAAACTACACACAGTAGCTGTATTTGTGACCGTCTATAGGAAAACCGGGCACAACGCGGCACCCTTCGAAATTTTTTTTTTGCACTTACAGAGTTGTCGGCGTCCAGATATTGAGCTCTCCGAGTTTTATCGTCGTAGCTTAAGTCGTTCCCGCTATAATAGACCTAACCGTTCCCTCCCGTCCGCTTGAAACAATACATTTTTAAGAAATCGATCGATCTTTTCTCGATATTACGCACGCCGCGTTGTGCCTGGTTTTCCGGTAGACGGTCACATTTGTAGATGTACTTCTCCTAGATTCATCTCCATCTCCCCTCCTTATGTGCCTACAGGTGGTTTTCCCTAGCTTGTAGTCACAATCCAAAGTGTATGCATCTTCAGCTGTTGTAGGATTATGGGGTAATTGGATGATAAGGTCACAGCTTTTCCAATAGCTATATAGAACATGACTTTTTATAGTTTAATTATTTTTTCCCTTCTAAAATGCATATCCCAGCAATGCTACTTGGTTTGGCATTGAAGAGAACTAAGTGAAGTACTTTCAGCTATTAACTGCTGCATTTATTTAGTGGCCATTTTTATCTTGTCAAATTAGTAATCAGTCAAAAGTTTTGGGATGGTACTTCTCAGCCTGAGGCTATTAGGTTCATAGAGTGGTATCCATTGGATACTGTGCAGGTTGATTGCTTGGTGTGGTGTGATCATTTAGGCAAATGAATAAATAGAATATTGTTTTCTAGTCGCAGTGTCTACTCAGACATGAAGTCAGCTGGAATTTGATTTATTTGTTTTACACATATATTTTTAATTAATAATGACAATATAGTGCGGAGTTAAATACTTCATTAATTGATATGTAAACTCAGTGTCAAGTTCTTTAAATCATGTACCTTAATTATGTCCGCTGAGCAACGGTTTTACTTGCAAGTGCGCGTATGTTTGTAATATTAGCACATTGCTATGTGCATGTGGCATATATTGCATGTGCATTTAGATACATGTGGCTCCTATGACAACACTACAAAGCATACATACATGTGTTGTGTATAAGCTGACTGTGCAAGTTACAACCTGTGTTTGTGTATGTGTGTGTGTGTGTGTGCATTTTATGTATGGGTTGGAATGTAAATAGTCAAAGTATATTCAGTTGTGGGAAGTCCCCGGGAAAATGTTGATATAGGAACTAATGAGGAGGAAATGCTGCCAGTGTGTCGATGTGTGGGAGGGACAGAGTCATGTCATGTGAGAAAGCTTACGTATTAGCTACCATTTACACTCTAACTCCCCTTCAGGCAGATTGGTACCGGCTGTCTGTAACTCAGAAATATCCATATCTGAGAACAGTTTAATTTTGCATGTATGTACGTTGTAGCTATAACAACTGCAACATCAGTGCAACAATACTTTGAGGAATACATACTTGTGCAAGTCACATGATTATTGATTGTTGCATTTGAAACATATTTGGGAAGCTACGGTTTGTTTTGGAGTATCTTGCCTCATTCTGGCAGCAGGATCTCACCAATTGTTACTACTAGATTACTCCCCTCTTGTAGCTCTGCTGCGTAGTTACTAGTTGATATCATTACACCTTTTTCTTTATTTGCTAATGATTTGCAATCACCTGCTGCAGTGCATATGGTAGACTTGGACATCTTTGCTTTGGTGAACAGCCCAACCGGGAAGATAATCCAGATGCTGTAAGTTATCTGAACCCCAAGCTCTGTCGGCAACTCTGTAAATTCACTTATTCAACGCCACTACTTATAGCACTGGACCAGCTGGCCCTTTACCTTACCCCAAGTGTGTAGCATACAGTATATTGGAGCATGCCCAGTAGAGGGTAGTGCCTGGAATGGGATGGGGTCAGAGAGATGTGAGTTTGAGTTGATGTTTAACGTGTGTGATAAAACAATGTTTATTAGTTCCATGAAAAAAAAAAAGGCTGCACTTCTGTGTATGATTTGAATTTCAGTGAACCAAAACTTGCAATTAAAATGGACATGTAGCTGAGACAGTTTGAAAAATCTAAATAAGTAAGTATTAAATAAATAAATATATAAATAAATATATAAATAAATAAATTAATTAATAGGGTGGACACAAAAGCATACACAAATAACAACAAAGAAACGAACAGGAAGAACATTGAAGGTTGATTGATTTGCTGGAATAGGACATCTTTAACTTTGTTGTTGTATTGGCTGCATGAAGATGGTGGTAGTGAAGGTGAGAGTGATGATGTCATGGATACACTGGTCCAGGTTGTGTCGAGACATGAGGTTCTGCTGGTATCGCAGCTGCTCCTCCCCTCTCTCGAAGGCGACCGTGAGCGGCTCTCGAAACTTGAGTTGCGAGTCTTCAGATGCTTCGCAGCTCACTCGAATCTTGTAGCTGGTCTTCCCTCTCTCCAGCTCTCTGCACTGGTTCTTGCTGAGATGAGCTATGACGAGCAGACAGGTGTGGGTGGAGCCGTGGGTGGGGCTGGTTATTCCCGGCTGAATGGCGAACTTTACGTGAGTGATTTCTTTGCCTATTTTCACGTGAGTTGATTTCGACCACACCTTGGACTTGTCCAGGTCAGGATGCCTGAGGTGTTTTTTCTTGATTTTAGCCGGGATGGGCTTAGATACGAAGGGGCCTGGCAAAGCTAATCCTAGAGAAAGCAAAAAGCAAAAAAACAACAAATAAACAAACAACAACAACAACATACAAATAAATAAATAAGTGAAAAATAAAAAAATAAAACAATTATTTTTTTTACTTGAGTCTAATTTTCTAGTAGTGAGAGATTCCTCTGCTATCTGGTCCAACTGTTCGCTCGTGCGTTTAGCAGCTCCTACAGTCACCATGACACTGTTGTGTGACCCAATGCTGCCAGCTTCTTGCACTTCATAGTCACTACTGTACCTCTTCAGTCGATTCAAGCCAGTCACCATGGTACAGTTGTCTGAACTATCACTATGGCAATCTTCCGTGACAGGCGAGTAGCAGCTGCCCGACGTGCTCAGTATGCTGCCCTGGCTCCTTCTGGTGGCAAAGGATAACAAGGACAAAGACTTCTCCGTGTTGTGGTGGTCTAAGTTAGCTAGGCTGGTGGTCTGTGACAGAGGGCCTTTAGTGGGACTTGGTGGAGTGTCATTGAAGACAATGCAGTGCAGGCTGGCCGTATGTCGAGGAGCTACTCCCGGAGCAGCTGAGAGCCTTCCTAGTCTTTTATCCATATGGAGTAGAGAAGCACAGTCAGTTAAAGAAACTTCTAGCAGCCACAATAAGAACTATAGTCAGACTGAATGACTTAGCTGTTCAGCTGCAGTCTATATACTGTTTGTTGCAGCAGCAGTGGTGGGTATCGTGATCCCGGTTCTAAATATGGAGGAGGTACGCCTACTCTATTAAGAATAATCCGACGTAAATTAATCAGCAAAGTCAACACCAGAAGGTTGCAGGCGATTGCTTGTACTCCCCCTTATCCTACATGCATAGCTTGTGTTCATTGTGTTGTGCCTGCAGGCTGGCTGACAAAGCATATGTGAAGAGTTTGTTTTGGTTGTTGTGAGGATTTGAAATTTGAAGAATGTTGGTATGTCCACTGAGAATTGCCAGCTTTAGTAGCAGGTGTGGACATGGTTACTTGCGAAACTTAACGTGGCGTATCGTGGGATATTTTAAATATATTTTTTCACTTTGTATTCATAGAATGATGCCGGAATTGAAGCGACTGCCCAATTCGTCGTCTAATGGTGGTGGCAAGCTTGCAGTGGCTGAGGTCAATCATGACGATCTCACGCCTTCTTCGTCCCCTACCAGTTCTCCCACCATGGATCGCCGCATGAGGACAATGTCCATCAGTAACCCGGAGCCAGTCATCAAGCTGGTGGCCGAGGGATTGATGAGGAAGGCAGAGGCAATGGAGGAGCTGCTGGAAGACAAGCTGCTCACGAGCATGCTGGAAGATGCCCGGGGGATCGTTGAACCTTCTTATGAAAGTGAGTGGAAGACATATTCACACACACACACACACACACACACACACGCACGCACACACACGCACGCACACACACACACGCACACACACACATGCACACACACACACGCACACACACACACACACAAACATTACTACACACATACATACATACTGTAGTACACACATGTCTGTACATACGTACATACATATATATTTGGTGTTGTTGTCATCAAGTGATGATGATGATCATGTAGCGATGTATATATGTAAGGTTTTTGTTGTGCATTTTTTAAAGTTGAATGTAATTAGCGGCTCCTCTGATCGTGCGATGCATAATGGTTGCCACTTATTTGCTAAGATCTCCTTTCACAATTCGCTGCCATAACTGAAGGACTTCTCTCTTGTTGTGTGTGTGTGTGTGTGTGTGTGTGTGTGTGTGCAGATGTTCTTGATAGGTTCAGAGATCGGCTAAAGAATCTGTCAGCAGAGTTGAAGTCGTGCTCTAAAAGGCCTGGGGAGTCTCTAGTTAAGGCGGCTAGAATATTTGTGGAGGCCGTACAGAGACATGTGGAAGGTGAGATGGCGGGAGAGGCTTCTTGTTGGAATGTACTCCTATTATGGCAGCTCTCTCCTAGAGCTGTTGTAATGAAGGAACCCCTTGCATCCTAATACATACAGTAGAAGACAAAAAAAAGTTCCGAATTCCGTTCCGTAGAACGGCCGTCGCACGATTAAAAAACGGGGAAAAAACGGTACGCCATTTGTTAAAAAACGGCCGTTCTGTTCGACCGCGTTACCGTTTTAATCTTTCTCGTTCACCGTATGTCTCGCTCAAAGAAATATAAAAAATCGTTTATCCAATAAAACGTTCCGATTTTTTGTTTATAGGCTCCAGAGGCGGAGCTTTTCGGGTTAAAAAAAATTGAAGCCGTCCTCCTATTCGAAGTTGTCTCGCGGAGAATTGTTAGTTAGACCATCGCACAGTATCGACGTTTTCTCGAAGTTAGGGCCTTCTCCGGCTTAGATTTTTTACTACTGGAGGTCCATCAGTAGCTAACAGAAGATCTACGAAGTGCGGACCTCGTTATAGCTCTGTGCCCATCGGAATTTCGGTCTGCAACTTTATTGAAGCAAGTTAAAATTTTGTACGAGCTTTTTTTCACTATCCCCGTAGCGTTTAATGGTCGATATAAGGCCTTAGCTTGCTGATATAGCTATAGAAGAGTTTCTAGCTAGAAAATATCTGTGAATCGACGGAAATGCTTCACCGTTTTTTACCATTTTAGTAAACGGTGTCGGCCGTTTAGTCAAAACGGTACGGAACGCAACGATAAAAACTACGGTAAAAAAACTACCGTTTTACGAAAGTACTACGGAACGGAATTCGAAACTGTTTTTTGTCTTCTACTGTACATCCACACAGTGCTGGTATTTCCTGTTACTGTAATATTGAATCTCTATTCTGTTATGACTTGCACACCCACTGATCACTGCATTCCCATGATCAAACCACATCCATACTAATCACATGATCAAACCACACCCATACTAATCACTGACAGTTGTAAGCATCATTAATGCAACCAAAAGTTAAATTGTTGAATTTTTTCACCAAAATATTCATTTGATACGTGTAAATAAATTTGTGCTAACGTTGTTTAGGACTTACATTACAACACAGAAGCCACACAATATCCTGAATAATTCCTCCATTACACGTCACATGACATGACTGTGAAGCAAGAGGTTGGGTGTGTTTTTTAAGGGCTTGAAGTTACTATGGGGATGGATAAATTAATGAGCCTTCACATGCCATGTGTTTTATTCTTGCAGAGCTGTGCACTCATCTGTGGGTGTCTCAAATACTATCAGACAGTAAGTGAGTGTAAATCATGTGCTCAGTCATTGATTCTCATTAAACTATTACTTTTCTGTTCATTAATTGACTCAATACCATCATTCATTTTTTTTGGTTCATTCGTTCAATTCATACTCATTCAATCTTTCACATTCAGTCACTTATTATTTCATTTAAGTGTCGTAGTATTGACTTTAATTTAATCAGGACGTTTTGATCCCGTAGGATCTTCATCAGTTGAACAATGAAAATAACTGAAATTTTGAAAAACGGAATCTCATTTAGTTTCCTCATTCATCCATTCATTAATCCACTCGTTCATTAAGCCACTCTTTCATTCATTCACTCTTTCACTCTTTCATTAATCCACTCTTTCATTCATTCACTCTTTCATTAATCCACTCTTTCATTAATCCACTCTTTCATTAATCCACTCTTTCATTAATCCACTCTTTCATTAATCCACTCTTTCATTAATCCACTCTTTCATTAATCCACTCTTTCATTCATTCACTCTTTCATTCATCCACTCTTTCATTCATCCACTCTTTCATTAATCCACTCTTTCATTCATTCACTCTTTCATTCATTCACTCTTTCATTCATTTACTCTTTCATTAATCCACTCTTTCATTCATCCACTCTTTCATTCATTCACTCATTCATTCATCCACTCTTTCGTTCATTCACTCTTTCATTAATCCACTCTTTCATTCATTCACTCTTTCATTCATCCACTCTTTCATTCATCCACTCTTTCATTAATCCACTCTTTCATTCATTCACTCTTTCATTAATCCACTCTTTCATTAATCCACTCTTTCATTCATTCACTCTTTCATTCATTCACTCTTTCATTCATTCACTCTTTCATTAATCCACACTTTCATTCATTCACTCTTTCATTCATTCACTCTTTCATTAATCCACTCTTTCATTAATCCACTCTTTCATTCATTCACTCTTTCATTAATCCACTCTTTCATTAATCCACTCTTTCATTCATCCACTCTTTCATTCATTCACTCTTTCATTAATCCACTTTCATTAATCCACTCTTTCATTCATTCACTCTTTCATTCATTCACTCTTTCATTCATTCACTCTTTCATTAATCCACTCTTTCATTCATCCACTCTTTCATTAATCCACTCTTTCATTCATTCACTCTTTCATTCATTCACTCTTTCATTCATACACTCTTTCATTCATCCACTCTTTCATTCATCCACTCTTTCATTAATCCATTCTTTCATTCATTCACTCTTTCATTCATTCACTCTTTCATTCATTCACTTCTGTTCTCCTTCTTTGTCCCTTCCAGAGACTAGCCTTCTTCTCACCATGGATAAGCTGTTCTCCCACGTCCTGACTGCCAGTGTCACAGCATTCCTGCAGCAGCTACACGTCGCTCTGCAAGGAGAACTCAACCCATCGGCTGACTATGGCGATACCAACACAGTCAGTTCCAAGCAATGGCTGCAGCTCATTGGCAAGAAAGGCGTGCTGCTGCATTTCGAGTCCGCCATGGTGCCGATGGAGGTGAGTACGGATGTGCAGATGACGTGGTACAAATTTGCCGTCAATTTAGAACAATTTCATGAGGAATTTTCTTTTGATGATTCAGTTTCAATGCAGACACTAAGTTTATATGATATATGACTAAACAATAGTATGGTGTGGGTTAATCAATGAGTGGATTTAATTTAATTTTATTTATTTCACTCAGCATGGTTGTACAGTGTATCTTATTAAGAAGAATGCTAGAGAGGCATCCATTGAAAAAAATAAGAAAATAATATTTTTTTTGTTATTCTTGAAGATGGTAGTGATCAACGACAACAACAACAAACCAAACATGTACTTTTGTTTATTTAATATAATATATATATATTATACATTTGTAATGTTTGGAGCACTTTTGAACATTTTACTTAGCGATCCTTATCACATTCCATTCATTTATTATGTTATGTGGCGTCCCTTTACCACTGCATGCGTGCATGTCTGTCCAATGTGTTGTATTGTCAGGATTCAGAGATGTCTCCATTGCAAGACCTCTGTCTGGTGCTGGAGAAGCTGGAGAAAGTGAGCATTGTGTTGAAGGAAGCCACTGCAGAACATCCACCTCTGTCCTTCAGTGAGTCTAAATTATTTCAATACAATCCACCACCTCTTATCCTGGGATTTAAGAAATGCCCGTTAATCAGGGAAAGACGTACGTACATAGTTTCCTCAATAAGGCTTCTCTTCAACTCTCTGGAACTAGAAATAACCGGCTTGCACTGCCATGGTTGGTAATGGTAGTCAAATTAGCGACCTCGCCGAGGTAAGAATTGATGACTTGAATGTCTAACTGGTGCTCGGTAAATCAATGCTAATTGAGGCATCCGGACAAGAGGGGATTGAGTGTTTTTGATTGTAAACTGTTTGAATTACATGTAGTTATGTATACACACACACACACATACGAACAGCAGCAACATTGCCAGAAAAATAGCCTTTTTTTATGTATGTAATTATGGAACATACTGCTACCCATAGTAGATAAATAAACCCTGCCCTGTATTGTATTGTTGGCATCAGTTGTAATTGTAGTAGTAGTAGTAGTAATTGCAGCTGTTTATGTCAGCTTATGATATTATGTGACTGGTTTAGGTGAACTTCCTCCAGTGACTCTAGAAGGAGACTACAATAATCTACAAGTGGTCGTCCATCTCCCTCACTCCCAGTACGCCTCTTTACCGGACGAGATTGTCAATTGTTTAGGGGGCATTAAAATAAGCACAGTGCTATTCAACAAAGGTGAGGAGCTACATACACAATACACAGTGCATTAAGAATTAAACAGAGTGGTTTTAAGTCTCTGTTTTGCTATTGGGCAAATGAAGTGAATGAAGTACATAGTGTGCATATGTAAGTCACAGAGCAAAAATAGCAAAATAGAGATTTGTGTTTGTGAAAAATTGTAAGTTGTTTATGTATTGTATACATACATATGTATGTATGTATGTGTGATATTTCATTAAGTTGAACTCATAATATCTTGATGACTATGAACATATTTAACAACTAAGTATGAATGATTTACGGCAGGATTGGTTGATGTTCCTGAGGGTCACACGGCCTATTCCAAAGAGCGCACCCTGAACTCACGCGGTCTCAAGGCGATAGAAAACTACTACAAAAAGATCAGAGGCTTCAGACTGGACAAGTCCAACTTACCGAGCGACAGCGACGAGAAGACGGTGGCCATCAACAAAATATCGATTCCCCTGAATGCAATGAACACTTTATTCCTGCAACTGCAGAATGCGGTACAGGAGCCCACAAGACCTGGCGTGGGTCTCATCACGCTGGCTTCTGAACTGAGTCGGAGGATGGGAGCCGTGCAGATCAACGTCTGTGACTCGGGAGTATTTCGATCCAGCCTGACGTGCACTCTGGAGCAGGTGATGGTCCTGTCTAGGTGCCACTCCCTTCCATTTAAAAACTTCCGCTCTGCCCTGAACTGTATTCGGAGACACGGCCAGCACTCTGAGTTGAGGAGGAAGAACCAGGCTGATGTCACCAAGTGTCTTCCCAGGGAACCGCCAAAGTGAGTATGACTTAAGGAAATGCATATGGTACTCTAATAATATTATATTATATGCATTCTCAAAAGAAGTTACCTCTTTTCTTTCTTTTCTTCATGAATTAAATACAAGATGGTATGTTTATGTGTGAACACCAATTCTTATTGAATTCTCTGATCATGTATTAAAATTTCAATTGTTTGGTTCCTAAAGAATAGCAATAATTTCTCTGTTTTTACAGTGAATAATAATTTTTATGGATATTTTCTTTTCGTAGTCTTTTTGCGAAAATTTTATGAACTATTAAAAAAAAAACAACAGAATAAGAACACGTACTATTTTATTAATTTTGGCACAACCAGTGGGATTAAGTGAGAGTATTTAACTCAAAGACAGCATTTTAATAAAGGTAAAAACTTGTCATACCAAATTTAACCACACACATTTGTATATGCTAGGGTATGCTTTACGATTATGTGTGATGTGTCTGTGGCGCATGTTCAATACTTTAGTCTTGATATACAACTTATTCTTAATTCAGCCTTTATTTTCTTGATTTAGTGTATGTGTGTGTGTCCGTGTGTGTCCATACAGATTGTACAGACCTCCTCCTTCAGAGTCTTCCTGATAGAGACTGATGCACTGTGTGGATCACATGTGAAGGACTAATTCTTGACAAATTAATGTATTTATTTATTCCTTTAGTTGAGTAATGATATTTTTTTATCCCTGGTATTTCATACATGTCAGCAGCTCTATTGCTGCAACCATAATTATGAATAATAGTTAATTATCTTTATTTTTACAATTGAAAATCTGTGTGTAGCCATGACCACAAAAGTAACACTGGGTCTAGAGTGTGAAGTTTTCGTACTAGAAACATAAAGAAGCAAACAAAAAAAAAAACAGCAAAAAAACACCTTAATTATTTGTAACAACTGCGAAGATGTCATTGAGAAATTTACTACTTACTGTATCGTGCAAAAAACTTACCAGGCACAAAATCATGTTGAAAGTGTGTTTCCCAAAATGTTTTCTCAATTTCAATTTATTTGTGCAGACATTTAACTCCAGATTAAATGCCACTCAGGTAGAGTCGGTCATGTGAAGACATGTTTTAATTTACCATTATGACCACCTCAATTAAAAACCAAAACTAACATACATACATATGGATTGGTTGAGTGGAAGTATTTTATATGACATAGCTAGTTGTGGTGGTCTCCAGAGTTATGAGCATTAACTTGCTATTTCACTCATAACATAGTGAAGAATTGAGTGGTATACATACACTTAACATGAAGACCCTTATAAGCTTGAGTACAGATATGACTATGGTTCCATGATTAGATCACTTGAGAGCACGTACCCACCAGCAAATAACTTGAATTTTCCTGTATTCACGTATGTATGAGTTGTGCTGATTGCTTCATGGTGTCTCAAGGGAGTTTTTGTGGTAAAATAATAGGCTTAGTATTTACCTGAGACTTTATTAGTCTTGTTACCAGCCATCCCTGTGCCCTGCCCTGTTACAAGCAAAGAACTGATTGGAGAACAGCTGGCTAACGAGTGCCTCTCTTGTTTATTTGTCATTTCTCGTATTATAAAAGTTTACAAGGCTGTAGAGGTTAACAAACTAGTTATCAACACATTATACACTAATTTACGATTTTGTTTTGGTTGTCAATGGACATTTTTCGGGCAGTGTTGTTTATCTGTCTGTCTGTCACGCTATGATTTTGAAGATTGCTGACATTTAACCATCGATTTAGGTATGAACTTAGTCACAACGACTTTAGACCTTTCATTGTGCTACTTTTTTCTTAATCACGTGAGCAAATAATGTCCTGCTGCCCTCGGTAGTTTGCTTTGTGCTGGAAAGTTAAAGAAGTGCTGGAGGTGGAGTTTTGCGTTGAAAATATGGACCGTTCAGCTTCTTTTGGAAGACAGCGTTTACATTTACAGTTTACATTTCTCGAGCTATATTGATGTATGATGATAAGAACAGTCATACATTATTCGTTTGGTCTCAAATGATTTTGTAATAGCTAGCTCTGAGGGTTCACACCTTTAGTGCTTCATTTTTTCATGTAGCTTCATCATTCTCTGAAACGACTAGACTGAACATTTTTTGCTTCACTTTTGCCATTTGATGGGTTTGATTTGCTAGAATTATTAGAAAATGTGGAATTCAAAGCAGCAGCATAGTTCATATTTTCCCCTCTAGCTTGCCAGGGTTGATATAAGTGCAGCAATGTCACTTCTCAAATTAGTGATGTTTGATTAGTGATTATATCTAACTCACAGTTAGAGCATAGATGAGGCCCCTCTGATTTGTCTAATAATTTAAATGCTTGAATAGACAGACCACCACATTGAAGGTGTAGTGGAACACTTTCTAGCACAAATCACAGAATTCTCACTTTTAATGGCATCCCCGTATTTATGGCGGGTTCCTTACAAGTCTCCCGAGCCAGACCCCAGTGAATCTGGCTGGGAGGAGGTCTGGCTTACGAGACTACTACACAGGTCAGGCAGCAGACGAATGACGCTGCTCTTGGATTTGTATTTCTGGACATCAGTTTCTTTAAGGCACATCCTGATTACTTTAATGCATTTTCCTACGTGGAAACTGGTATTAAGTCCAGTTTTAGCACATAACAAAAAATTGGTCGCCATTCATACCGGAGCACGCTTATTATTGCGCCTCCTGCACGCAGTTAGACGCTTTCTACGCCCGTGCGTGCTACGCACCACACAGGGCGGCGGTATAAAAACCCTTGTTAGGATTGGAAATACTACATAAAAAATGGACACTAATCGTCGTACTCGCGGGAGTACTTCTATTCCACCGGAGAGTGAAACTAAGAAACGAATAATTGTGGGAACTACAGGTTGGTACCGAGCAGAAATATTACTGAAAAAATTAGAAAACTCCGTAATAAATCCTGATGTCAAAAGTCTCGAAGTAGTTTCGACTAAACCTTCTCGTCCTACTTCAGGTACACGTATGAGAGAAATCCTTCCAGTAAAAAAACAATTAGATACTACTTCAGGTGAAAAGCCATATCTAATATCTCTACCAGTTTCATCAGATTTACGTAAACATTTGCTAAATAGGGAAGAACAGCACCAGCTACTAGGAGTTGTGCCAAAAATGGCATTACTTAAGGCTGGTAATATTACTAAAATTATTGCAGATGAGACAATAGGGGACTTCAAGATTACAGTCTCTACAATTGGATTGAGTATGGATAAAACCCACAAACTTCATGTCATGTCTTACTTAAGAATAACTCCAGAAACAACGAAAACTAGCCCTCATTCAGTGACTGTGGAAAGTACCATATTTGATAAAGAGTTAAAAACACCACTGCATAAATCGTTGCAAGGATTTCATATGAATGGGCAAAACAATAGCTATAATTATATGGCTACTTTGATTTCTCAAGAAGACTTGCAAAAGATAACTGAAGACACTTTAGCACTCATGTATAGGATCTCCATCACTTCTATTGAAGAATAACAGCAACAGACAATACAGAACCTGAAATGCATTATAATGTACTTGTTTATTTAGCTCCATGCATGTCACATGTTCTATTAATATTCATTATATGTATTTTTTGGAATGGGTGATTTTCATTGATAAGGAATAGCAGCTATGATATGCTTCCAGGAACATGTGCCATTTTGTAAAATTAAATTCATAATTTCTTGATACCTATGAATATGTAGTTAACAACTAAGTATGAATAATTCAACAATTACTAAAACTTAGCAAAACAAAATTATGTTATATTTTTGCTGGCATTTTAGCTAATAACAATATTTACTGAATAGTTAGGAAGTCGTACAGAGGCTCATGGATGTAGCTAGTTAATCCTATTATGTGTGGACTGGAAAAAATCGCACAAATTATAGCTGTGGACCAACTTCAAACTCAACAATAAGGTAATATTCATATTTCTAAGAACGATCTCATGAAATTTCTTGTTCCAATTCATTCTGCTTGCATTGTTCTATCGTTCTGAAGATGTCCGCTCCGCAGCAATTTACAGGGTCCTTCGGTAACTCCACCTTGGAACCCCCCTTCAGCGAAATAGTTGAAGACAGACCTGCATTACACGGAGAACAAATTCGTAAGCCCACCACAGTATATTTTGTGTGACAATTCAGTTTTAAGGGCTGCGCTGAGTAGATACCCAAGGTCAGTCTCAGTAGCTTGACTCTTTACCAGTAGCTACGTGAGACTATCCCGAGGTAGCTACGGGTGTTATTTTTATTGAAGTAACAAATGGTTGCCTATAATAGAATACGTTTGCAAGTGAAGGCTAGAATACAATCAATTATCATATAAATTATTCAAGTATAATTGTAGGTATTGTTAAGTACTTAAAGCATATTCCCAGCATTAGATAAAATCAAGAAATTAGCTGACTGAGGAGGGTTGCTCAAAATATGTAAAAATGATAACAGTGTAGAGTAGGAAAGAAGTGTGGCACTCTTTAAGCACCAACTTCTGTAAGTACAGTATGAAAGCTTCAACTGTGGTTAGCTACCAATGACATCAGTTACATTAATATTGTGGGTGTTGCTATATGGGTTGTGTGTTATAGCTTCAGCATGTAACTATATGAAGCACTAATATCTTTTTAAACAATAATAGGTGGGGGTTATCTTCTGACAATTAATGCATCGTCATATATTGACAAAAATCTTCTGTGCAATTCTGAAATCAGCGAACTTTTTCAAATTAGAGTGTCTGATACAGTCTTCATCACGGCCAAGTTAGCTCCACTGCATGAATCCATGAATGGAGTATATGAAGCACTAACAATTTTCACTATTCTGCTAGATGGGAAAGTTCGTAATGATGTTGTTGTTCATAAACATTATAAAGCGAAGGTGGTAATAAAGACTGAAATTCTGTTGTTGGATAGTGGCCAAGCAGTAGTACTTCCCAGACCAGAGGAACAAATATTCATTACTGATGAGATAGCTTACCGAGCACATCTTATAGGATTGCAAGAGATGCCACATCTTTGTAACAGGTTAAGACTGAATTACACAATAACTATAGAAAAATGTGACACTTAAACTGATCACTATTATATTCTTTAAAATTCACCATTATGCATTTTCAATTCATTTGTGAATTAAATATAAAAAAAAAATTATGGGGAAGAAAATTAGCTAATACTTTTATATTATTAATACTCATGGTTGTCATTAATGTAAGGAACAGAATAGCTACTGCCCTCAATGCTATTCCTCTGACCAAGGCAACTCTGAATCAGTCTTCCAAGGGGGGCACAAAGCCAGTATGCTATAGAGCAGAGCCATAGCTAGCTATTTTAAGTTGGTCTGGCCAGGAAGTGGGTGTGGTTGCAAATAACACATCATAGCTAGAAGTTGTTCAGTATCATGTAAATTTAATTAGTAAAAATAATTAATGATATTACAATTGACACACAAAGTACACAGTTAACACTTTTCAAAAATGTTTGCACGATGCTCTGATCTATCTATAAACTCATTAACTAAAGTCTTCATGTTTAAATCGTCACATCTTTCCTTGTGAACATGAAGCATCATTAAACCTGTGTCATTGTTGACCGCAGATAAGACTTCACTCTTCTGAGTGCACTAAATGATCGCTCAAGATGAAGCATTCGTAGCAGGCATTACTAGTAAAAGTTGCATGAGAAGTTTCACTTCAGAAATTAATGATAACAGACTTGGAGATAGAGATAGCAAGTAATCTCTGATGTCAAAAATAGTAATGGAAGTTTCTTTACAGTTGTAGTTTGAGCGAAGTATTTGAAGCTGTGTACACAATACATCTTTGTCAAAATCATCTTTGTATGTAGTACATACCTCATCAAGCTCTGCTGTTGTGTCTTCTTTCTTGCATGATTTAACTATTAACAACTCAATTGATTGATAAATACGAAATCCAGGCTGATCAAATCTGCTTTCAATACAATTAATGATCAAATCTAAAGCTTCAAAATGCAATTCCTTATAATAAGATTCTGGAGTAGTATGATAATCACCAATGTGACTGCCACTATCATATCTCTTTGGAATTTTTCGTCTTCTTGGCAGCTTTGGCTCACCAACAGCTAAGTGTGTGGCTTTCAAAGTAACACTTTTCTTAAAACCATCATACGATTCATCATTTCGTATTGATTTTAAAGTTGCCACTGTCATTCTTGCCACTTGTTGACCCTCAGCAGGTGACATACTTTCATGCTGTAAAGTGCTGCTTAAATTATCTGCATGCCTCAAAACCAACGTAGCAAGATAATTTCCAAAGAAGTAATCAAAAGTCTCCATTTGAAAAGATACACCACGTATTCTTGATTTAGTTTCAGTATCTTGAACTGCATCCATAGCTAATTCCCAGGTCGATCTCAATGCCTCAAAATTGTTAATAATACTGGATAGTGACTCTGCTCTTACTGTCCAACGTGTTGGACAAAGTGTTCGTATCCCAGGGCTACTACTTAAAGAAATGCTTTCTTTTATTTTCTTGAAAATACTTTCTCTTCTTGGGGAATACTTAATAAGCTTGGACATTTCATGGGTAAGTTCGAGAGCATCTTTCATAACTTTAGATTTTTTTAAGGTGTCACAAGCTGCCAAATTCAAGGAATGGCCATAACAATGGGTAAAAATAGCCCTAGGTTCCAGCTCACTAATGCGCTTAGCAACCCCAGTTCTGCTTCCTGCCATTGTACTGGCCCCATCATAGCACTGGCCACGCAGCTTTTCAATACTTAAAAACTGCATCTTAAAAATAAGTCAGTTATGACAAATGTAACACTTGCGGCATCTTCATGTACCTGCAAGGAATCTGTCACCCAACACAAAAAAAATATGACCTGCTCAGTATTAGATGAATCTGTGGTCTCGTCCACCATTACAGTAAGAAATGGGGTTGAATGTAAAGTGGAAGCAATGTCACATAAAATAGACGTGCCCATTAGCTTAATCATTTCATTTTGAATGGTTGGTCTGGTATAATTATTTTCTTTTCGTTTCAGCCACTCTGTTAATTTGGAATCAACTTCAGCCTTCATTTTCAATAATTGAATAAAATTACCATCAGACTCATCTTTGTCTCCTCTCAAAGGAAGCCCTTGGCGACAAAGATATTTCACACAAATCAATATTTCATGCAAAGCATGGCGATTATTTAACTTTTGAGTAGCATGCTGCTTAGACAAAAGTTCTCCTATCAATGGTCGAAGATGGCAAGGTAATAATTGCTTCCACTGCCTCCGCATGACAAGCACTTGTTTCATGATTACGAAAAGAAACAGTGGCGTTCTTCCAATTACAAAAGCCTTTTGTAACCTGCAAAAATTACAGAATAGTATTCCTTACCTAATATTATAGCCATAATAGAACTTACAAAAGCTGGGTCAGCTCTCATACTGGTTTTCATTCTGTTAAGCTTAAAACCCATGACACATGTATGGCAAAAAACTGCATCTTTTGCTTCATCATAGTGCAAGAACGACCACTTATCAAACCAATTTTGCTGAAAACTTCTTTCTACAACTTTTGAGGTTCCAAAAATCTCTTAGGAAAGGCAAATGATCGCGGCTGGTGTGGTTTGCCCGGAAAATCGGTCAATTCGTCACTCGTAGAAGCCATGCTTCCTCCTTGCACGCTAAACCACGCCCACCCACGGGAAGCTGCACCCACTTGTTCCGAGCCACGCCCATCGAGTCTGCATAAAGTTGGTCGGGCCAAAACCCGATCAACCTGACCCTTTGCTACGGCCCTGTAGAGTACTTAGCTATTTTTGTACTAGGCCGGCTGTAAAATCCAACCGGAAGTTCCTGGTCATCACAAATCATGTGTAGACATCCTCCCATTGCCTTAGCACTGGCATCTGTATACAGAACAAAATTCTCCCGACCAGTGGGAACATGTAAACAAACACAATCACACAGGGACTTACATAAGGATGCAAAGGCCTCCTTCATCCCTTCAGTCCACCGGACACGCACTTCCGCATTTTGGTGGGTCGCTGGCGACAGACAGGCAGACAGATCCGCAAAACCATCCACAAATCGCCGACAGTATCTCTTGAGACCCTTCTTTGTTACTGGCAGATCAAAGTTGCTGAGTGCTGCAACTCGTTGCTGCGGCACAGCCAAAGTGCCACTACCATTCAAGTGTCCAAGGTAAACTAGCTTACTCCTGCGAAACATGCACTTCCGGAGTTTGATGGTGAACCCCGCTTCACCCAAGCACTTAATTACCCTCCTAAGGGCTACCAGATGACTCTCCCAGTCATCACTATAGACCAACACATCATCTATATAATTCACACTCACATCCGAAACATCACCAGTGGCAGAAACACCACTTCAAAAGTGGGGGGGGCAGAAAATAACTGGGGCATAATAAACAAATGGCTTAGGAAATCAAAACTGCGTTTCGAGAATGCAAAAAAATTATGAGCCTGGATCGTGACAAAAATAAAGAACAAAAAAGTTTATAAAAATGACAATGAATCAGGAGTACCAGCTGAAAATATACAAATTATAGTGTGCTTGACCAGAAACTCAGCAAACTTGTTTGTTTCTTTGCCATTACTAGCTAGTTCTCTCACTTCAAAGAGCAGCTGCATTGATTAATTAACCACAGCAGTGCTAGCTACTTAGTCAGTGGATATGAAAGGTGATAACAAAGGTGAGATAGTCAGTTACATAAGAGTATGGCCTCAACTTTTGAAAAATGTTTAGGGATAGGGGTGGCTATCACTCTCCTAATATAAAATAGGGCCTCTGCTCTTTGCAGTGTAAAAGTGGGGGGGCTGTGCCCTCCCTAATGAAAGAGTGGGGGGGGCGATCGCCCCCCCCTGCCCCCCCAGTATCTCTGCCACTGATCACGCAGAACCTCCTTTAACACTTGCTGAAACACAGCAGGAGCATTCTTAAGTCCAAAGGGCATTCTCTTGAACCGGAAACACCCCTGAGGACACCCAAAAGAAGACAAATTCTTTGAGTGTTCATCCATCTCGATTTGATGGAAACCCGACGTCAAATCTAAAGTTGACATAACCTTGCAGTTACCAGCCCTATCCCACAAGTCATCCAGTGTGGGCAAGTAATGCCTTTTCAAAGGAGTTATGACATTAAAACTCCTAAAATCCACACAAACCCTAACAGACCCATCTGGGTTAGCCACAGGTACAATGGGACTGCACCACTCTGAGAAGGAACATTCAATAACACCCTGATCCAACATTCTATTTATCTCACTCAACACTCTCTCTCATCTTAAAGGGCACTCTCCTCACTGGCAGGTTAACTGGCCTGCTACCTTCATCAAGTTCAATTACACATTTACCTTTCACACACAACCCGGGACGTTCTGAAAAGAACATCTCAGTTTCCTTCAACACCTCATCTAACTTTTCTTGCTTATTCCTACACACTTGTCCTCAGACAACACACTCGTTTTCTTGCACACCTCTCTAACCTCATCATAATCCTCAGCAACTACAATCCTGAAAATCTCTTTACCTCTCTTCCTCAACTCTTTCAAATTATTAACATGCACAACCTTTCCTTCACTCTTACTACCTTCCTTCTTCACCTTATAATTAACCTTACTCACCATAGCAGCAGTAATCTCATAGGGACCCTCCCACGAATCTTGAAGAGACCCACACATACCAGGCACTTTCACCACTACCTAGTCACCAACCTTATCCTTACACTTGTTGTTCCTCAAATAGCATTCATCATGCAATACTTTTAGTCTTGACTGTAAATTCACTACCCAACTACTCACATCGATTTCACTGAAACAATCACTCACCCAGCCAGCATAAAGTAAGTCCAAAGGCCCACGCGCCTTAAAACCATACGTCAAAACTGGAAGACGGAAAACACAGAATCAACATTAGGCACTTGCCTCAGAGCAAAGAGTGCCATGGGCAAAAACTTGGCCCAATTAATTCCTTCACTCACAGTTTTGGCTAGCATGGGCTTGAGCGTCCCATGCAAGCGCTCGACCACCCCATTCCCCTGAGGGTGGTAAGGGGTCGTCTTGATAGCCCGACACCCCAAGATCTCTGCTATCCGGGAGAACACCTTTCCCGTAAACACTGCTCCATGACCAGTAAGGATTGAGTCAGGTATCCCTGTCCTACCAACAAAGGTCACAAAGAGCTTCCACCACCTCACTAGAAATCACCCCTTTTATGGCTACAGCCTCAGGCCACTTGGTGGCCATACAACAAGTGAGTAAGTACTAGACCCCACTCTTGGCCTTAGGCAAGGGCCCCACTATATCAATAGCAACAGACCGGAAGGGCTCTGACACTATCGGTCTTTCCTGTAACACAACTAGAAGGTTGCCCGCCTTGTTTATTCTACCACAATGGACACATGACTTAACATGATTCACCACATCACTACCAATCCCAGACCAAGTAAACCTCTTATTCAACATGGCCCGAACCTTCTTTGCACCCATATGCCCACTCTTCTCGTGAGCCAATTCCAAAACACGCTGTCTCTCTCACACTTAGGCAGCACTATTCTCACACATTCCTCATCCTTCGAACTAAGTACTGAATGCATGAGGATCCCATCTACAAACCGATAACCACGCAGGTTCCAACGCAAGGCCTCTGCACACAGCCAACGAAGAATCCTCTCTCTGACTCCTCTCCAGCTCCTTCCTCTTCTCTCCCTTGACTGCCTGCCAGAACAGCCAAGTTGGAGATCACCCACGCAGGTGGAAGTGGATACTGACGCCACCCCGGGCTGCTTACTAACACTACTAGAATCCGAGGGCGTGGTCGGCAACTCCACTCCTCTATGGCACACCTTACTAGCTAAATCTGTGGTCTCAGGTGACGTCCCTGACCCACCATGGCACTCCTCATTGTCAACCGCAGCTGACACTACTATATCTGGTACGGGGACAGCATCCTGCTGCTCCATTTCTGAACACGCACTTGCACCTTCTGCAGACCCACCTCCCACAGTAGGTAAAGTCCCCTCACTCTCAGGTTGCAGGCGATTGCTTGTACTCCCCCTTATCCTACATGCATAGCTTGTGTTCATTGTGTTGTGTCTACAGGCTGGCTGACAAAGCATATGTGAAGAGTTTGTTTTGGTTGTTGTGAGGATTCGGAATTTGAAGAATGTTGGTATGTCCACTGAGAATTGCCAGCTTTAGTAGCAGGTGTGGACATGGCTACTTGTGAAGTTTAACGTGGCGTATCGTGGGATATTTTAAATATATTTTTTCACTTTGTATTCATAGAATGATGCCGGAATTGAAGCGGCTGCCCAATTCGTCGTCTAATGGTGGTGGCAAGCTTGCAGTGGCTGAGGTCAATCAGGACGATCTCACGCCTTCTTCGTCCCCTACCAGTTCTCCCACCATGGATCGCCGCATGAGGACAATGTCCATCAGTAACCCGGAGCCAGTCATCAAGCTGGTGGCTGAGGGATTGATGAGGAAGGCGGAGGCAATGGAGGAGCTGCTGGAAGACAAGCTGCTCACGAGCATGCTGGAAGATGCCCGGGAGATCGTTGAACCTTCTTATGAAAGTGAGTGGAAGACATATTCATATATATACACACACACACACATACACACATACACACAAACATTAATACACACATACATACATACATACAAAAAAGCAAAAAAAGAAAATCCTCTTGCTGCCGCTAGGCGGTCACGCGCACCTGGCAGAGCCAGGATGCCTGTGCACTAAGCAGGCACTGTGAACCGTGCAAGCAAAGCTCCTGGAGCCGGGCTAGGAACTCGCAGGAGAACAGACCTTTCCTCACAGCAAGTGGTGTGAGCACCCGAAGTCCCACCTGGACCATTGCTGTTTCATGAGAAAAGGCCTTGAATTTGCACCCCAACAAATGCCAGGCACCCAATCACAGCAGGGTGGACTGGTGGGGCTGGTGGGAGGCAGATGGAAATCAGATGAAAAAATTGTCTGAGTAGGGCTTGAACTCAGGACCACGGGCCCTGAGCCCAGGACACAACCACTACACCACACAACACACACACACACATACATACATACATACACACACACACACTCACTAACATTACTACACACATACATACACACACACATACATACATACATACACACATACATACATACATATATATTTTGTGTTGTCATCAAGTGATGATGATCATATGTACGGTTTTTGTTGTGCATTTTTTAATGTTGAATGTAATTAGCGGCTCCTCTGATCGTGCGATGTATAATGGTTGCCATTTATTTGCTAAGATCTCCTTTCACAATTCTCTGCCATAACTAAAGGACTTCTCTCTTGTTGTGTATGTATGTATGTGTGTGTGTGTGTGTGTGTGTGTGTGTGTGCAGATGTTCTTGATAGGTTCAGAGATCGGCTAAAGAATCTGTCAGAAGAGTTGAGGTCGTGCTCTAAGAGGCCTGGGGAGTCTCTAGTTAGGCAGCTAGAATATTCGTGGAGGCCATACAGAGACATGTGGAAGGTGAGATGGCGGGAGAGGCTTCTCGTTGGAATGTATTCCTATTATGGCAGCTCTCTCCTAGAGCTGTTGCAATGAAGGAAGCCCTTGCATCCTAATACATATTATCCACACAGTGCTGGTATTTCCTGTTACTGTAATATTGAATCTCTATTCTGTTATGACTTGCACATTCACTGATCACTGCATTCCCATAATCAAACCACATCCATACTAATCACATGATCAAACCACACCCAGACCACACCCAGACTAATCACTGACAGTTGTAAGCATTGCAGGCTCATCATTAATGCAACCAAGTTAAATTGTTGACTTTTTTCACCAAAATATTCACTTTGATACATGCTTGAAGTTACTATGGGGATGGACATATTAATGAGCCTTCACATGCCATGTATTTTATTCTTACAGAGCTGTGCACTCATCTGTGGGTGTCTCTAATACTGTCAGACAGTAAGTAAGTGATAATAATATTATTATTTTCAGGATGTTTTGATCCCGTAGGATCTTCATCAGTTGAACAATGAAAATAACTGAAAATTTGATAAACTGAATCTCATTTCGTTTCCTCATTCATCCATTCATTCATCCATTCACTAATCCACTCTTTCATTCATTCACTTCTGTTCACCTTTGTCCCTTCCAGAGACTAGCCTTCTTCTCAACATGGATAAGCTGTTCTCCCACGTCCTGATTGCCAGGGTCACAGCATTCCTGCAGCAGCTACACGTCGCTCTGCAAGGAGAACTCAACCCATTGGCTGACTATGGCGATACCAACACAGTCAGTTCCAAGCAATGGCTGCAGCTCATTGGCAATAAAGGCGTGCTACTGCATTTCGAGTCTGCCGATGGAGATGAGTACGGATGTGCAGATGACGTGGTACAAAGTTGCTGTTAATTTAAAACAATTTCTTGTGGATTTTTTTTGATGATTCAGTTTCAATGCAGACACTAAGTTTATATGATATATGACTAAACAATAGATGGTGTGGGGTTAATTAAAGAGTGGATTTAATTTAATTTTATTTATTTCACTCAGCATGGTTGTACAATGTATCTTAAGAAGAATGTTAGAGAGTTATCCATTGAAAAATATTAGAACAGAATATGTTTTTGTTAATTTTGAAGATGGTATGATCAATGAAAACAACAACAAACTAAACATGTACTTTTGATTTGTAATATTTGGAGCACTTTTGAACATATTACTTAGCGATCCTTAACACATTCCATTCATTTATTATGTTATGTGGCGTCCCTTTACCACTGCATGCGTGCATGTCTGTCCAATGCGTTGTGTTGTCAGGATTCAGAGATGTCGCCACTGCAAGACCTCTGTCTGGTGATGGAGAAGCTGGAGAAAGTGAGCATTGTGTTGAAGGAAGCCACTGCAGAACATCCACCTCTGTCCTTCAGTGAGTCTAAATTATTTCAATACAATCCACCACCTCTTATCCGGGCACCCGTATTTAAGAAATGCCCGTTAATCAGGGAATGACGCACATAGCTTTCTCCAAATACATGTTAAAGCAACCTTTTTCAATAAGTTCAGGCTTTGTTGTTGTTTGTTGTTGTTTTTAATTAAGCTCGGTCCTCTTTAGCTTGCAACCTCAATAGGCTTCTCTTCAACTCTCTGGAACTAGAAATAACCGGCTTGCACTGCCATGATTGGTAATGGTAGTCAAATTAGTGACCTCGCCGAGGTAAGAATTGATGACTTAAATGTCTAACTGGTGCTCGGTAAAGAGACGTTCCCATAATTGAGGCATCCGGATAAGAGGGGATTGAGTGTTTTTGATTGTAAACTGTTTGAATTACATGTAGTTATGTATACACACGCACACACATATGAATAGCAGCAGCATTAACCAGAAATAGCTTTTTTATGTATGTAATTATGGAACATACTGCTACCCATAGTAGATTAATAAACCCTGCCCTGTATTGTATTGTTGGCATTAGTCGTAATTGTAGTAGTAGTAGTAATTGCAACTGTTTATGTCAGCTTATGATATTATGTGACTGGTTTAGGTGAACTTCCTCCAGTGACTCTAGAAGGAGACTACAATAATCTACAAGTGGTCGTCCATCTCCCTCACTCCCAGTACGCCTCTTTACCGGACGAGATTGTCAATTGTTTAGGGGGCATTAAAATAAGCACAGTGCTATTCAACAAAGGTGAGAAACTGCATACATAATACACAGTGCATTAAGAATTAAACAGAGTGGTTTTAAGTCTCTGTTTTGCTATTGGGCAAATGAAGTGAATGAAGTACATAGTGTGCGTATGTAAGTCACAGAGCAAAAATATGTGACAAGATAGAGATTTGTGTTTGAAAAATGGTAAGTTGTTTATGTATTGTATTGTATGTATGTGTGATATTTCGTTAAATTAAATTCATAATTTCTTGATATCTATGACTATATTTAACAACTAAGTATGAATGATTTACGTCACGTCAGGATTGGTTGATGTTCCTGAGGGTCACACGGCCTATTCCAAAGAGCGCACCCTGAACTCACGCGGTCTCAAGGCGATAGAAAACTACTACAAAAAGATCAGAGGCTTCAGACTGGACAAGTCCAACTTACCAAGTGACAGTGATGAGAAGACTGTGGCCATCAACAAAATATTGATTCCCCTGAATGCAATGAACACTTTATTCCTGCAACTGCAGAATGCGGTACAGGAGCCTACAAGACCTGGCGTGGGTCTCATCACGCTGGCTTCTGAACTGAGTCGAAGGATGGGAGCCGTGCAGATCAACGTCTGTGACTCAGGAGTATTTCGATCCAGCCTGACGTGCACTCTGGAGCAGGTGATGGTCCTGTCTAGGTGCCACTCCCTTCCGTTTAAAAACTTCCGCTCTGCCCTGAACTGTATTCGGAGACACGGCCAGCACTCTGAGTTGAGGAGGAAGAACCAGGCTGATGTCACCAAGTGTCTTCCCAGGGAACCGCCAAAGTGAGTATGACTTAAGGAAATGCATATTAGTACTCTAATATGTGACCGGTTTTGGGGAAATCGGCCTAAACGCGGCAAACAATTTTTTTTAGTATCCCCGGGTAAAGCCTTGTGGGTCGATTTTTTTGGAAAAATTTTTTATGGCAGAAATGGATAGACACCAGTTAGCTCTAGCTTATGACGCAGTTGTAAGCTCTGGCGTGCTCTAGAACTCACACTAGGAGGCTAGAAACACTAGCCAGTTGGACTCGTGTACGGAGAGTTGCTAAGAAATTATTGGCGGGCTTTTCACTAAGAGAGGGGAAAAAACTGTAGCTAACTAATTCACTTACTATTTTACATAATTCAAGTACTCACGCAATTCTCGCCATCATAGTTTCTTAAGGAGCCCTGCACTAAGCCTTTTAGACTTCTTTCAATATGCCTGTAACCGGTTTATTCCATAGTGTCCCGGAGAAATGCAGTAATGGTATACGGACACAAGGCACGCCCCCTGACCTTAGCAACACCTTTACCCGGCGTTTTTTCGAAATCAGCAATAATAAGTTTAGCAAAAATACTGAAGTGTTGTAGTGCGTAGGTCGAAGACGGCTTGTGCTACAGCTTCCAAATTAGGAGGAAGGCATCCCAAGGCCCCGTGCAGCCTACTGGTAGAATGAACTAGAAAACTTTAGATGCCGCGTTTAGGCCGATTTTCCCAAAACCGGTCACATATTATATATATGCATTCTCAAAAGAAGTTACCTCTTTTCTTTCTTTTCTTCATGAATTAAATACAAGATGGTATGTTTGTGTGTGTGAACACCAATTCTTATTGAATTCTCTGATCATGTATTAAAATTTCAATTGTTTGGTTCCTAAAGAATAGTAATAATTTCTCTGTTTTTACAGTGAATAATAATTTTTATGGATATTTTCTTTTCGTAATCTTTTTGCGAAAATTTTATGAACTATAATTATTACAAAAACAACAACAGAATAAGAACACGTACTATTTTATTAATTTTGGCACAACCAGTGGGATTAAGTGAGAGTATTTAACTCAAAGGCAGCATTTTAATAAGGTAAACTTGTCATACCAAATTTAACCACATACATACATTTGTATATGCTTTACGATTATGTGTGATGTGTCCATGGTGCATGTTCAATACTTTAGTCTTAGTATACAACTTATTTTTAATTCATCCTTTATTTTCTTGATTTATTGTGTGTGTATGTCCGTGTGTGTGTGTGTGTGTGTGTGTGTGTCCATACAGATTGTACAGACCTCCTCCTTCAGAGTCTTCCTGATAGAGACTGATGCACTGTGTGGATCACATGTGAAGGACTAATTCTTGACAAATTAATGTATTTATTTATTCCTTTAGTTGAGTAATGATATATTTTTATCCCTGGTATTTCATACATGTCAGCAGCTCTATTGCTGCAACCATAATTATGAATAATAGTAACTATCTTTATTTTTACAATTGAAAATCTGTATGTAGCCATGACCACAAAAGTAACACTGGGTCTAGAGTGTGAAGTTTTCGTACTAGAAACACAAAGAAGCAAACAAAAAAAAACAACAAAAAAGCAAAAAAACAAAAAAACACCTTAATTATTTGTAACTACGAAGATGTCATTGAGAAATTTACTACTTACTGTATCGTGCAAAAAACTTACCAGGCACAAAATCAGGTTGAAAGTGTGTTTCCCAAAATGTTTTCTCAATTTCAATTTATTTGTGCAGACTTGATTAAATATGCCACTCAGGTAGAGTCACTCATGTGAAGACGTGTTTTAATTTATACCATTATGACCAGCTCAATTAAAAACCAAAACTAACATACATACATATGGATATGGAGTGGAAGTATTTTATATGACATAGCTAGTTATGGTGGTCTCCAGAGTTATGAGCAGTAACTTACTATTTCACACTCACAACTTGTAAATAGTTCATGATTTTTGAGACTAACTGAAGAATTGAGTGGTATATGCACTTAACAGAAGACTCTTCTTGAGTACAGATATGACTATATTGTTGGTTCCAATGATTATCACTTGAGAGTATGTAGCTACCCACTGAGCAAAAAACTTGAATTTTCCTGTATTCACGTATGTATTTAGGACATTTCATACTTCACCACCTTTTCCCTGTAGAGGATAGGGCTAAAAATGCCCTGCACTTTAGATGTAGCCCAATCCTCTACCAGAAAATTGGAGAAGCATGGAATTTCCTAATACATATAACTACAGGAAATTCAAGTTTCGATTCTAAATTATTGCACTTTAGCTTACTGACATTTTGAGATGCCAAATTTTAGTAAGCTAAAGTGCAATAATTTTACACCAATACTGGTGTGAAATTACATCAGCTTACAACTTCCAATTCGACATCAGTTTCAGCGTGATCGGAAAATCATTAATATAATCAAACGGAAGAGGCGCTAAAATATTCTCTTGAGTGACTACACAAAGCACAGGACTTGTGTCAGAAATCGTTCCTCTAAAGTAACAGTGTACTCGTTTAATTAGGTAGTTCAATAAAAAGTTGCATGTGGTGCCCATTTCCCACAATTTGAATTATGAATCAAAATGTTTTTCTAGAACTTAATAAGACATTTGTTTGTTCAGTCTCTTCTGTAGACAGTGAAGTTCTGTGGGATAAACTCATTTTATGAAGCCAAGTTTCAGTACAGTGATGTAAAATATATTGATAGATATAATTTATGAGTAGCTATGCAAATTTAACTTAACTTACTATACTATTTGCATTCCATAAGAACATAGATTGAAAAGTCACAGTGAGTCATGCTGAAGTTTTGATCACCATATAAAGACATTATGTCCCCACCTAGTGCTTGAAGTGATTCAATCTGAATGTGTTTGAAGTATATGAATTTGGTTTAGCAAGGAGAAGGACGCTGGTTGAGTTGTGCTGATTGCTTCATGGTGTCTCAAGGGACTTTTTGTGGTAAAATATAGGCTTAGTATTTACCTGAGACTTTACCAGCCATCCCTGTGCCCTGCCCTGTTACAAGCAAAGAACTGATTGGAGAACAGCTGGCTAACGAGATTAAGACATTACAGTTAATCAGATACTGCAAGATCAACATACTTTGATGAAATACATTCATTTTATTTTTCAGTTCCAATTCTTGACTGTGCACGGTTAACTTGTTTCCTCTATTTTTATATCCTTTTTTCTCTCCTGCTTCTTTCCCCTAATAACAAATTTTCATCTTGCCTCTCTTGTTTTGTCATTTCTCGTTTTAAAAATACTTATCTTGAATTCCTGAACGTGTGAGAGTTGATTTAGATTTGACAATATATACATGTAGCTTTACCCAACGTGACAGGTATTGGTCGTTTTTGCCTTGATTATACTTAGAATAGAGTGTACTAATACTTGAATGAATTACAATATTTGAAGTATAGATTTATGGTCACGTGTTGGTAATGCACAGCGTGAGTCCTGTCTGTTTGTTTATCTGTCTGTCTGTCTGTCTGTCTGTCACGCTCTGATTTTGAAGATTGCTGACATTTAACCATCGATTTAGGTATGAACTTACTCACAACGACTTTAGACCTTTCATTGTGCTACTTTTTTCTTAATCACGTGAGCAAATAATGTCCTGCTGCCCTCGGTAGTTTGCTTTGTGCTGGAAAATTAAAGAAGTGCTCGAGGTTGAGTTTTGCGTTGAAAATATGGACCGTTCAGCTTCTTCTTTTTATGAAGACAGTGTTTACATTTACCGTTTACATTTCTCGAGCTATATTGATGTATGATGATAAGAACAGTCATATATTATTCGTTTGATCTCAAGTGATTTTGTAATAGCTAGCTCTGAGGGTTCACACCTTTAGTGCTTCATTTTTTCATGTAGCTAGTTCCATCTGAGTTTCATCATTCTCTGAAATGACTAGACTGAAATTTATTGTGCTTCACTTTGCCATTTGATTGCTAGAATTATAAAAAATGTGGTAATCAGAGCAGCAGCATAGTCCATATTTTCCCCTCTAGCTTGCCAGGGCTGACATAAGTGCAGCAATCTCACTTCTCAAATTAGTGATGTACAAATCAGAGGGAGTTAGCTAGATATAATCAAACATTGTTTGATTATATCTAACTCCCTCTGATTTGTCTAATAGTTTAAATCGACAGAGCACCACATTTACGGTGTAGTGGAACACTTTCTAGCACAAAACACACAGAATCCTTACTTTCAATGGCATCCCCTTATCTCAGGCGGGTTCCTTACAATCGTAGTCTCGCGAGCCAGACCCAACCCTGGCAGGGATTTTTTATCTGACGTCACTTCGTCGACTTATAATTTTGTGTGTGAAAGTCCGAGGTCAAAGTACATCAGGTAAGTACGAAACCCTACTTGGTGGAACGATAGGAAGTTCATAGTGCACTCTTTCAATTCCTGCTCAATAGAATCCAACATGCTTAGTATTGCTGGTAACGCAGGACTCCTCCTAATCTGTTGTAAAACATTCCATCTAATATGGGTAGAGGTTCTGTGGTAAAGAAGGACATTGTCTCCACTTTCTTACTGTAATCCTGGATTCAAGCTAGCTAATCTTTCAGTCAAAACTTTTAGCATCCCTTTAAAAAATGTTCAATGAATGAAAAAAAACATGTTTCTGTTCTTGAGCAGCTCAACCATCTACATTACAATTTGACAAAAACACGAAGTTGATGGGAAGAGAGAAGGTGCATCCACTCCTGAGCATATTAAGGTAAGGTTTCTCACAATTGACTTTTTTTTAGCTGCATGCCATATTAATATTTTATGATGCCAATGTAGTAAAGTTATAATGACTTGTGAGTGACTTTATTCATAGAGTAGGTCCATGGTTTGACTACATCAAATGATAATAATATTCATAGCTGTGATGACAAGAATCTTGTGTATGAATAAATCCAAAGATGCAGAAGCATCAAGATTTTCAACTTTATTTTAGAAAAAAAAAAAAAAGAACAGTGAAAAAGACAATATGTGGCATGGCTCACTAAATGAAATCATCAGCAAAGAGACTGAACATAGTATGGTACACTAAGTATTATTCATACTGCTAAATCACTTTCCAAATATGGAGGTAACAGCCCAATGTGCACAACAACAATTATCGCTATGTCTGTCCTGTAGTTCCATGAATTCATGGCATGGTGAGTAAGACCTTGACAAATTTTGAGCAAAGTAAGGTAAGCCAAAAGAATTGAAAAGCAATTTTGTGAGTAAAATAGACTGTACAAGCAGTAACATATTTATTGCCTTCCCTGAAAGTTTCAAATATTGGTTCTGTGACTAAAGCTCAGTACTTATGCTGCCAGTTACAATAAAGGTAGTTAAATTCATAATAGCACCCAGGTCAAGGTTTATTTTTTTAATCTTTTTTTATGTATGAACAATGAAAGTTACATTGGAATTCTAAATAATCACTCAGACTAGCAACAAACTATTTTACAATTCTTTTGAGACAAACATCAATGAAAAATTGTACACAAACAAAACAAATCATTACTCACAGCTAGCTATATTTGTAGTTTGCAGGACTATAGAACTCAAACGATTATTAACGATTGTTATGTAAGCTAAAGATAGGCAAAAAGTATCATTCACATAGTAGTGAGTGTTATCTCAAAGATGAATGTAAGCTCTTCTTTGTCTATATTCTCCAATTCTTCTTTAGAGACCAAATTTATCCAGAATGTGTAGTATTCCCTCTTATGGTTAATAGTATATGTTTGTTTCTCCAAAGACTTAGAAATCTTGCCATGTGACAACTCTGCTTCTATTGTCACTGTATTCAGCAATATTTTATCATTTTCAGGTTTTACATTTAAAATTCCCATTGCATGAGCTATAGGGATTTGTTCAGTAGTCGTCACTCCCACCATAGACATCGAGGCCTCAAAATTGTCACTCTTAATAGAGGATGAAATATCCACTAGCATACCAGGGGAAAGCAATGCGCTTTTCATTACCAATACTGGCCATTTACACCACCATTTGTCTTCAAGTTTTGGTTGTTCTGGCTCAGTTGTTTTGTATATCCAGTTAGTGAGACATACTAGTTCACTAGGTTCTGTTCTTGGGCATTCTGGCAATCTTGCTGTATCTGTGCTGCTGGGATAAGTTTTGGATCGCTTGCTGCGTAGGCCAGGTAGCTCGATCAGCATTCTTTTATTGACACAGGCTTGACATTGAGAGTATCTTCTAGGTGGATCGCGGTGTACGGACATGTTCATGCTTACGGGATGCGCGAGGAAGCTCGAGAGTCTTGAGAAAGCTTGACGCCCTTTATTCCACCACACAGGTTGCAGACACACCCCCCAAATTTATTTCTACACGGAAGTGATGGAACCACACCCACCAAGTGTATTTGAACGCGCGCGCACATTCTTATGGAGGGAAAGGCGTTAGCAGTTGTACTGCTTCAATTGGCTATGGCTCAGAATGCTGGATGAATGAATAGGCTGCAAAAGAAAGGTCTGTACTGTGAGGGAAGATGGAGAGCAAGTTTGGGTTAGCAGTATTTACAAGTTGGAGGTTCAACTTAAAACTTCCATGACCCTTATCTCCCCCTAACTTCACCCAGAGCTCATTGGAGGGAATTGCACCTTTGTGCCAGGTTAGACCAGCATTAGACTTTAATAGTACAAAAACATCATGCATAACTTTAAAAAAAATTTAACGTGAGCTTCAAAATGTAATTAAAGTTTTGTATAATTTGTTAGCAATAAGTATTCAGAATTTATTAAATACCTTTCAAATCTGCTATTGCTGCAATGAGGTTTGGTCTATAAGCAAATGGTACTTCCCGTATCTCCTCTTGTCCTCGCTCTATAGAGAAAGTGCAAGCCTCCTTCTCAGCAATGATATTCTCCCCTACAATACTCTTGGCTAGCTTCCTCTGCTGACGCTCACTGGCGATGGAGATGTTGAATGATCTGAACCACCTACAAATAATGTGTAAGTCATGTCTAGTTTAATTGTTTTATTTTATTTTATTACTTCCTCAGTACTCTCAATTTACTCCAGGGCAAGGCCAAGTCTGTTTTAATGGCCAGAACATGGTCAACAGGCACTGTTATGGGAAACTGAACATTCTTCAGGAGGTCCTCTCTCTCCGATTTAGACAGAGTCTTGATTTTCATGCCAAGCTGTGTGTTGCTGTCATCATTATACTAGCAACTTTCCTTACAACACTGAGTATTTTAGACCATTGTTGTACAGTATTGTTGCAAGCGTCGGAGGAACTCACTCGTCCAGCAGGAACTTGAGCCAATGTAAGTGGCTTTATTATCAATAATTTAGTTTAATATTAATTATTTCATTATAGCATCAGATTTTAGCAACTTACCTGACCACGACACCCCACTTTTAAGACTGAAGACGAAGGACCTTCACCTTGATTGAGTAGCCGCTTTACCAATGAATGTGCTGCTCTAGCTTCAACAGGGGTTGTTGGAGATTTGGAGGACTTTCCCAGAACATCCCTTAGGGTGATCTTCGATGATGAGTCCATGTTCTCCCTAAAACTGCTGCATTTGCTATCCAAGTGTTTCTGATAGTCCTGCAGCTTCACTACACCTCCACAGCCTTTGACACATTTCACAAGCTGGTCATTCAACAGTGCTGTTAGCAAAGATGAGGGAGGACGAACAGTGTGACACTGCAACAGGGGCTATTCAGAGAGTATGTAGCTTGTATCGCTCGGCAACAGCAATCAGAGCATGCTATGTGTTCACATGAAAGTTCAACTGATGGAAAGGCTACATTGTGACAAAGAGAACAGCGCAGATTCTTAGAGTTGGGTGAGGAAAGAAACTGTGGGGTTGGGTCCTCTACAATTGGATTTGGTGATATTGACTTGATATTGTCAATAACTGCCCTGGGTGTTTCACCTCCAAGTCTCCCTCTGCCTTTGGCATCTTTCATACGCACGCCACCCTTTGAAACTTGCTGAAAGTGCAAGCAAACCTAAGTTTTTGCAATAGCAAATTCAGTATCACATTTGCAAAAAAAAAAAAGAAAAAACAAAACAAAAACAACAACAACAAAAAACAAAAAAAAGATGGACTTATACTAGCATTTTTTTTATTTATTAGTGTTTCTAGAGACTTTCACAAGGCAGTGACTTAACTGTGCCAAGAGTTGTGGTGACTGAGGAACACATTAAACTTCACTCTGCTTCAGTAAGCTAGTGG
>WLWD01004201.1_pt1 | contig 49670 bp, 44 predicted proteins | sample 6712731 | NCBI WGS metagenome assembly WLWD01 (sample SAMN12718690, study PRJNA576275) | sponge metagenome | isolation source: marine sponge | host: Mycale hentscheli | place: New Zealand: South Island, Marlborough, Capsize Point | collected 2014-11-01
TGAAGAGGGCTAAGCGTCAACCGTCGTAGGGAAAACACTGAAAATCCCGTCGCCCGACCATACTGGTTGGGGCGGCGGGATTTTTTTGTGCCGTCCTGTGATTGGTCCTAATACAACTGGGATATTTTGGGCCCAGCCAGGCCGCTGTGGGGTGTTCCATATCGTCTTGCCGTATGTCACGATAGGGCCCCTGTTAAGGTCTTGTTGGTAGCATTGTTTTGGTCAACTATGGGATGAGACTTTAAGGAGGTCGAAATGAAGGGGTTGGAGATTGCAAACCGTTATTTTCACGAATGGGGGTTACCGTATTTGCGGAGCCATCATGCCGAGTTAGTAGACCGTCTAGCCGCCGGAATGATCAGCGGCTCCGATTCTATCGGGGCCGACGACGATATTTCCCGAGACCACAATTGGGGACCGGGGTTTTCTCTCTGGCTGACAGCAGAGGATTTTTCTGCGAAGGGCGCGGCCCTGGCAGCCGATTTGCACGGGGCCGTGCCAGATGTATTTGACGGATTTGAGATTGTCGCCGGCTTTGGATCCAAGGCGCAGAGTATCCGCGTCCGCTCGATGGACGAATTCTTCATGGATGAAACGAGTGGGCACCGGGAAATGCCCGCTTCTTTGGACCGGTGGAAACCCACGCTACGCGATGAGTCGCATCTCTACTTTCTCAAACACGGCCGCGTTTTCCATGATCCGCTGGGTCAGTTCAGCCGACGACGGGAGGCCTTCTGCACCTGGCCTCGACCTACTTTGCTGGGTAGGATTGGCAATACCTTGTGGCAACTTTGGCACTACGGCGAGTACAATTTCGACCGGGTGGCGAAACGAGGCGATCGGTTAGCTGTAATGCTCTGTAAGGCTGAATTCATTCACCACGCCATGCGTCTTTGTTTCTATCTGGAAGAGGATTTTGTCCCCTATTGGAAGTGGGTGGCCTATTGCTTCCGGCGGCTTGAGAGGGGCGGCGAAATCGCAGATAAACTGGATCGGTTCAATGAGGAAACAGAGATAGCGATGCAGAAGGAGCTGATTGAGGGGCTGTGCGCGACCCTTTGCGCCCGTGTGATCGAGAAGGGATACGTCTCTGCCGGGCAAGTTGGAGGTGGCAGCCCGCTGGAGATCCAAGCCAGGCTTGAAACGGTGAGACAGCAACTACAAGATTTGTCACAATAAACTGTTTTGGCTTTGGACAATATCTTCCAGCACGGTGATGCGCTTCTCGTCGGCATCCATTTCAACTAGGACCCCATATGGAATTGGCAAAGGGCCCCTCGAATGCTCCATGGGCACATTTACCAGCGTTGGCTTGTTCAAGGGCACAATGAACTCATCAAGATAGTCTCGTAGGGTCTGCTTTCCGTTTGGGCGTCCCCGTTCCTTAATAGATCCCCACTCGGACAGCTCGCCTGTCTGGGTTTGGGCAATGATGATAAACCCCCTGGCCTCCTGTAGCCGGCTCGCATTGTGCAGTTGCGCGAGCCACTTGGACCAAAAAAGGTTCTCATTGGACAAATCGAGTACAACGATCTTGCCGCTAAAATCAATCTCCCAGGGAGTTCCCAAGGTGAAATTAATTTCACAACCGCCAACCATGGGGGCCCGTATTCGACCTGGTACAAGTGTTTCGACGGACGGATTAAGGCCTTCAAGAGGGAGGTCCCACGGTCGACCATGGCCTTGGAGGAGTTTATTGAAACAAACCAGGGGCCGCTTCATATCTGCCGGTTCCCAGTAGTTCAAATCGGCGAGATTCTGAAAACAAAGGCTCCACGGAAACGCGAACTTATGGATCATATAATGAAGTTGGTCAATATTGCTGTGGCCAATGAATAGCTTCGGATTTTTCTTGATAATCTCGAAATCAAGCCACGGGAAGAGTCGCCCGGCCCCAACGCCACCGTGGGCGCACCAGATTGCCTCGATGGTGTCGTCCTGGAACATAGCCATGAGATCTGCCGCGCGGTGTTGATGCGTCCCGGCAAAATAGCCCATTCTCTCGCCAACGTGTTGGCCAACAACGGGTTCAAACCCAAGAGAGCGCACAGCTGCTACGCACCCTTCCACGGCCGGAAGGGGAATCCATCTGGCCGGCGAAACAAGGCCAATCTTTGAACCAGTTGATAGGGCTTTGGGTTTGGTCAAAAATATCCTTTGCTGCCATCATTGCCATGGCAGATAGCCGGCTCACGATTGGCCAACCCGCGCAGCGGGTTGGCGTAGCTCAAGGGGCGTATACGCCGCCACGCAAAACCATGTGTTAGAGGCGACGTGGACTGCAAATTCTGTTTCAGCCGGTGTGAATTCACACAGACCTATTGAGAAGGGGGCTACAGCGTCTGCACCACTAGGTTGCGGAAGCGGATCTTCACGTCTGACAGGCCCCCCATACCGGCGTGCGTCTGCAAACCGATGTGTCCCGTACGGGGCATGGTCTTCCAGGCGTATTTGAACTTGTTGTTGGTACCATCCAGATTTACCCCCGGCGTATCGAACAGGTCGAGATCCGCCTCCACAACCTGCACGCCGTTCAGTTCCACCTCGACCCGAGGTCCTTCACACCGCAGCCGCATCCGGTTCCACTCTCCCGCCGGTTTCAGTGGGTTGGTCGAGGCCTCGATCATGTCATAGAGGGCACCGTTGTCACCCTTGCCCAGAGGCGGCTCCTTGCCATATGTGTCCAGGATCTGGATTTCCAGCCCGGTGTGGACCTCGTCGTTTAGGTCGGACACGCGCAGGAACACGCCGCTGTTCACCTTGGCGTCGGCGTTGTATTCGAAGGTGAGTTCGAAGTCGCTGTACTGGGCCTGCGTGCTCAGATTGCTCATTTTGCCGGCTTCGGAGGTGCAGACGATCATGTCGTTCTCGACGGTCCACAGGTGGGGATTTTTGTGGTCTTCCCACCCGGTTAGGTCCCGGCCGTTGAATAGCTTGATGGTTTCCGTCATTAGGTATCCTTTCGAGTAGAGGAGGGCGGCTCGTCAGTGGCGTATTTACTCCGCGTGAGAGGCGATGGGGAATCAGCACACGCGACACATTTCCGTCTAGCATGTCTAAAAAATATAAAGGTCCTATTAGGGCATCGGGTCAAGTCGTCGTCCCACCCTGGTTTTGGAGAATTATTAGAATAAGATCTGATAAGAGCAATGGATTTATCCTTTTATCTAACGCACTTCCAGTCACCGAACCGGCGTAGCCTCTAATATCCTCGCGCCTTTCTGACAGGCGATGTGCCTTTTAAGCCGAATCCTAGTGTGGGCGGGAATATACCGTAAGGAAGGCGGTATAAATAGAATCCGTCGGACCCGGGTGGAGTTGCCAAATCAAATAGCAGGAATTCCTCTCCGTCTACAGTGCTGAATTGCCGTAGGCAATTTGGGCGGAGGGCGCATGCTCGAAGCCAGAGGTATGGTGTTAATTGATCTTGTGGCCGGGGTGGGGCGTAGGATTTCTCCCCTCACTGATAAACCGGCGCATTGCTCCACTTATTTTTCAACGACAAAATGAACGTGGTCTGTCGCATCCCTGAATTGAGGCAATTCTGCCGTCTCTGCAGCAAAAGTAACCACATTGGCATAAGCAGAGGGTTCGTTTTTCTTAAGCATCTCAAGAAGCGGTGCCATTCCTCCGACGAAGCTTTCTACTCCAGCATAGCTGACGATTTGTAAACCGGCACTTTGTATTTCCTTGCGGGCAATCTCGGGGTTAGACCAGTGGCATTCTGTGAACCCAGATAATTCGCCCCCTGCGAACGTCTTTTCCTCGAGCATGCTGCGCAAAAAGCCAGCATCGCTGAAGCGCTGTGGGAAATCGACTACACCAGCCCTGAGTAAACCCCATGCATTGAGGTAGGCAACAATAGCTCTGCAACCCGGTTTGAGAACTCGGACTAACTCGCCCAGCGCCTGAGATCGATCTTCACGGTTAATCAGGTGATACAGGGGACCAAGATGGAGGGCGGCATCAAATGATTCATCCTCAAATACACTGAGATCTCGCGCATCTCCTTGGATAAAATTAGTCGCGCTAATTCCTTCAGAGACGAAGGCCTGCTTTCCCCTAGATAGCAGGTTCTCAGATAGATCGAACAACGTTACTTGGTAGCCACGTTTAGCCAGTTCGAGGGCGTAGCGACCAGGACCACTCCCAATGTCACACACGCATCCGGTAGTGGGGAAGTATTTCTCGATGAGTTGAAGTGTGGAAGCAAATTCAATCCGTGAGAGTCCGACCTCCAGACGTTCCCACTCGCTTTCAGGGGCTGAGTTGTAGTATGATCTAACCAATTTGCTCATTTAGGCCACAATTTCAATAAACGGATTGTAAGTGAAACCCATTATGAGGCTTTCCACCTCGTTTGGGCGGGGATAGCCAATTCGACGTTACGCTATCCCTAAATCCCTTCAAGAAAAACAAAACGCGTTCTATCATCAATAGGATTATCGAAAGCAGCCTCTTTCCTCGGTCGCATCCGCTCTGTTCCTTAGTCCAGGCATGCTGATCCGCGTGCGTCAGGCCACGGGGTTCAAAGATAGATGCACCCTGCTGCCTCAGAGTTTCATCCCTGAGTTGCGGGCCTACTGGCTGGGCTGCCAACCGAAGAAATGGTTATTTTCTGGGGCTCGCCCCGGTCGCCATCTGACGGACGAATGTGCAGGAAGTCTTCTAACCGGCGATGGAGATAACCCGACAATCTGTGGACTTATAGGGTACGGATTTGACAGTCAAATCGTTTTGACATGGATGTAGGCTTTCTGCTCATTGGGACTCAGGTGCTCATAGAGGGAGCCTCCAAGTCCGCCCGAAGGGCTTAGCCCACCCCTTTTCCATCTAGTTGAACGATCCTCCGTCTCACCACTCTTTTCTGCCCGTACAATTGGCCGACCAATGTCAAGCGGGTAGAGATCGCCAAGCTCCTCGTCGCGCATGGACTTACTGAGGGCAAAGGCCGCATCCGCATGCAAGAGTAAAATTAATAGGGACTAAACAGCAAGAATTCCTTGGCCCGTCCAGCATCGGCTCTTGGTCATTGGGGGATTTGTTAAAAGGGCGCGTCCGATATAACCGGACGCGTCCTTTTTATGCGCTAAAGATCACCCTTCTAGCTGGTCACTGCTCCTTGGGCTGCCGAGGAGACCTGGCGGGCGTATTTGGCCATCACGCCTTTGCTGTAGCGCGGCGGCGGAGCCTGCCAGCCGGCCAGACGCGCCTCGATTTCTGCGTCGCTCAAATCAACATCCAAGCGGCATTCGACCGTATCAATGGTGATGGTATCGCCCTCCTCAAGCGCCGCCAGAGGGCCGCCCGCCGCCGCTTCGGGGGCGACGTGGCCCAACATTAGGCCGCGGGTGGCTCCGGAAAAACGGCCGTCGGTGATAAGCGCCACCGATTCGCCTAAACCGGCTCCGACAATAGCGCCGGTGACAGCGAGCATTTCGCGCATGCCGGGTCCGCCCTTGGGGCCTTCGTAGCGGATCACCACCACATCGCCGGGTTGGATGCGGCCATCGGTGATGGCGGGCATGACCTGATCCTCGCTGTCGAAGACGCGGGCCGGTCCTTGGTGCTGGGCGCGCTCGTGGCCGGCCAGTTTTACCACCGCACCCTCGGGGGCCAAATTGCCCTTGAGGACCACTAAGCCGCCCGATTTTTTCAGCGGTTGGTCGGCCGGCACCACCACTTCCTGGCCGGGGGTCTCTTCGGCGCGGTCGGCTTCCTCGCCAATACTGCGGCCCGATACGGTGAGGGCGTCCTCGTTGAGAAGGCCCCGTTCCTTGAGACGGCGGGCCACCAGAGCAATGCCGCCGGCTTTGTCCAGATCGGGGGCGACAAAGCGGCCCCCCGGCTTGAGGTCGACCATGAGCGGCGTCGAGCTGCTCAGGGTCTGGAAATCCTCGATATCCAGCTCTAAGCCCTGCTCGTGGGCAATGGCGAGAAAGTGCAGCACGCCGTTGGTCGAGCCGCCGGTGGTGGCGATGGAGCGAATGGCGTTGTCGAGAGCGGGGCGGGTGACGATCTGCGACGGGGTCAGCTGCCGCTGTACCAAATCGACGGCCAGGGCGCCGACTTGGGCGCCGACGGCTTCCTTGCGCGGGTCGGTGGCCGGCACCGAGCCGGAGCCCATCAGCGCCACGCCGAGGATTTCGGCGGCGGTGGCCATGGTATTGGCGGTGAACTGGCCGCCGCAGGAGCCGGCCCCGGGGCAGGCGTTTTCCTCCAGATTGCGCAATTGCTCATCGTCGATGCGGCCGGTGGCGTGGGCGCCAATGCCCTCGTAGACGTCCTGGATGGTGACAAATTCGTCGTTGTGGCGCCCTGGCATAATCGAGCCGCCGTAGAGCAGCACCGAGGGGATATCGAGGCGGCACATGGCCATAATGGCCCCGGGCGTGGTCTTGTCGCAGCCGGTGAGGGCGACAAAACCATCTAGCATATGGCCGCGCACCACCAGCTCCATGGAATCGGCGATGACCTCGCGGGAAATAAGCGAGGTTTTCATGCCCTCGGTGCCCATGGTGATGCCGTCGGAGACCACCACCGTATTGAATTCCATCGGCGTGCCGCCGGCCTGGCGGATGCCGGCCTTGACGTGCTCGGCCAGGCGGCGCAGACCAAAATTGCAGGGACCCAGCTCGGTCCAGGTATTGGCAATGCCTATCAGGGGTTTCTGCAGGGCCTCGGCGTCGTAGCCGGCAGCCCGGTACATGGCGCGGGCGCCGGCCCGGGAGGGGCCTTGGGTAATATGCTTGCTGATCGGGATCTGGTCGGTCATGAAGGCTCTCTCTAAGAAGGGATGCAAATCGTCGTATAATACCAGACTGACATCAAAATGGCCGGATGTTTCTGGCCAGCAGCCAAGGACTACCCGCTGAACATCCGGATATCTTCACATCAAATTGGAATAAGAGGCCATAAAATAACGGCTTTGATCCGCCATGACAAAAGCCGACTGCCAATTTTAGGGAGTCGGCAATTGCCCGGTGCCGTAGGCGAAGGCGGCCTGGACGATCAGCCAGACGACTTCCAGGTCCTCGGCGTTGCGCGGAGCCCAGATCATGACTAAGTCGGAATGGGCAGAGCCTACTCCGAGCATGGCCGAAAAAGGATGCAGCGTGCCCCAGCCCTGAGGGCGAACAATCTCGCGGAACAGGCCCCGGGGCAGGAACAGGTGCATGCTGCCCTGGGCGCGGCTGTGCAAATGGCCGATAGAGCCGCCGTTGGCGTAGCGCTCAATATCGGGCCCTCCCTCCAGGCCCGGTTCCAGGTGCCAACCCAGGCCCGGCTCTAGCAATTGTACTGGTTGTACAGTGAGACCGGGCAGGCGGGCCACGGAGGCGGCCAACTGGTCGTACATATCGTCCGGGGCGATCTGCGTCAATTGCAGATGCGGCACCCTATAGGTCTCCTCGGGTTGGGGGCCCTGGCGGGCGGGCAGGTCTTGGAGGGCGCTGATCAGCTCTTGGAGGGGCTGCGGATCTAAGGTCGCCGGGCCGCCGAATTGATCGACGAAATCGAGGAAGTCGGCGAAGTCGATTTGGGCGTTCCCGTCCAGGTCAAAGGGCCGTGACGACTCGCTGAAGGGGCTTTCGAAATGGTGCGAAAAAAGTAGGAAGTCGGCCATATCGACGCGACCGTTGCCGTTGAAATCGGCGTTGCGGGCCCCGCTTGGCAGGGCCAGAAAGAGAGCGCATAAGACACTGCCGAGTAGGGAGATAGGTAGTCTGGACATAGGGATGGTCCTGTTGGGGCCAAGGAAAATTCACAGCCGCTGGAGAAGCTAACTACGCACCGAAATATACCTTTCAGGTCGAGAACGCCCAAATTTATTCGCCGCCGTCGCGCCAGGAGCTGCCGTAGCAGGCCAGGCGCAAACCGGCCCGCTCCATATTGTGGCGGCTGGAGGAGAAGGGGGCCGCATTGCCCAGCACCAGATCGCAGCCGGCCAGGGCGCTCTGGCGCAGACGGTGGTGGATCAGGGCGCTCTGGCAGCCGTGGCGCCGCTTGGTCGGCAGGGTCGAGGCGGCGGCCAGGCTGCCGATGTCGGCGGCGATATTAAGGGAGGCCACTGCCGCGGGAATCGCATTGAGATAAGCAATATACAGGTGGTAGGTCGATTGGCTGTTTTCGGCCCGCTCAAAGGCTTCGTTTAATGTCCAGGAGGCGGGGCCAAATTCGTTGCCCTGGCGGAACAGGTCCATAAACAAATCGAAGTTTTGCGGGCCGGCTTCGACGACGTTGACCCCGGCGGGCGGTTCGATTTCCTCCACAGGGGGCAAACCGTAGAGGGTGGTATTGGTGCCGGTCTGGTATACGCCTTTGGCCATCAGAGTAAGGCGATGTTGATCGGCGAAATCGTCCTCGTAGGCGTAGAGGGAACAGGCTATGTCGTGGCGGCGGTAGAAATCGAGGATATCATCGAGTTGGTCAATGCTATCAGCACAGAGACCCATGACGCGGTTTTTGCCGGCCATATCGGGGTGGTTGAATTTTACCGCTATGGTGGAACCAAAGACCTGGGCGCTGGCCCGGTACGGATTGCCGGGCAGATTGGCCACGGCCTGCTGGCGGGCGTGGGCTCCGTCTATTTCGCGTTGGCGCAGGCGCTGGACTAAGGCGGGGGTGACAAAGGGGACTTCCATGGCGGCTCCTTGAAAGGGGTGAAAGTTGGGGCCCTTGCTATAAAGGGCAAGGACCCCAACTAACGACGCCACGGCAGGAGGGCTGGTTCAATCAGACGGCGGCAATGGCAGCGCGGGTGCCTTGCAGATCGAAGCAGTCCTCTTGGTTGGTGCGCATCAGGCGAGTGGCCAGCCCCATGGCCTGGGCTTCGCTGAGGAGGCCGTCGTCGACTTCGCCCTGAAGGGCGAAGGTGAGCCAGCGGCGGGCTTGGATGGCGTACGCCGCCGAGGAGGTGGGCCAGCCGGTATCGCCGCCAAAGCCGAATAGCTTATTGGCCGGGGCGGCGTGGATAAAACTGCGGACGAAATGGGCCGAGGCATAGGGGTTTATCGACCAAGCCCAGCACAGATCGGCCCAGACATTGGAATAATGCTTGGTCAGGGCGATCAATTCGTCGTTGTAGGGGTAGGCGATATGCATCAGCACAAAGCGGCAATCGAGGTAGCGGGCCAATAGCGCGTCGAGATTGCCCGCTTTGATGCGGTCGACGGGCATGCGGTCGTTGCCGGCGTAATAGCCGGTGTGGATTTTGAAGGGCAGATTGTGCTCAATGGCCAGTTCGACACCGCGGGCCCAGCACCAGTCGCCCAGGCACAGGCGTACCTCTTCTGGGACCTGGTCGGGTACGCTCATCACGTGCTGCAGGGCCACAGCGGCTTCCTCGTCGCTGCGCTCCCGCCAGCGCAGGGTGCGGTTGTAGGCGTGTTGCGCTTTGACGGCAATGGCGCAGGGGGCGTATTTGGCGAAGATGGCTTCCATGGCCTGGCGCAGGGAGGTCAACTCTTCTACCTGGATACCGGTTTCAGCGGCGATGTCATCGCGGTTTATCTGGCCGTTGCAAAATCCGGCCCACGACAGGTCGTAGAGGAAAAAGTCGGGGCCCGAGGCATCGGGCAGGCAGGGCCAGCAGAAATCGTCGGTCTGGACATGGTCGAGGTTGGCCACCTCTTTGAGCAGCTGCAGGCGGCCGCCGGGTTGGCGCCACTGGGTCAGCTTTTGCTGGGCCGCTTGTAATTCGTCGCCAGTCCAAGCTTTTATCTCGTATATCTCTTCGGCCAAAATGCGTACGGCCTCGCCGTAGCCGGTGAATTGGGTGGCCTCCCAGGCCGGGCGGATGCCTTCGAAACGGGCCTGGAAATCGGGGTCGGAGGCGTCCATGAGTTTTTGCATGGCCGCCGACGTGGCCCCGGCGGTGCGTAGGTCGGCCGGGACGTAATTGCCGAACAGGTCCTGGAGGATATCGGGGCCCTCCTCGACCCAATCGGGCTCTTTGCGCAGGTGCTCGTGGGTATCGATAAGGGCGGTCTGCTGGATATGGGCGGCCAAGTCAGTGGACATAGTGGACTCCTTGCGGTTATTGGGGAAGAACGGGGTGATTATATTGTCCGCTCTATACAGTGTCAAACCCGGGCGCTGGGGCCGCTCTTTGCAGGCCGGGGTGGCTGGGCGATATTGGCTGGGGGCAACTCCGGGTGGGTTGCCGCGTTTACCAACAACGGACAAGGGCGAATGCTGGGAAGGGTGTTTGCACAGTCTAAGGGCAACGATCAAACTCGGGAGGATCCATGCTCTACGCATTTATCGGTGTCGCCTGTTTGGTCGGGCTTGTGGTCCTGGCTGTAGACCGCGATCCCGACCCTGTGCCGGCGCCCCAGTGGGTCCGGGCCCCGCAGGCGGAAGGGTATTACACCGGCGTCGGTTTAGCCCGCCGGGCCGGCGACAAAGCCGGGGCCCTGCGCCGGGCCGAGGAAGAAGCCCGGGGCAATTTGGCGCAGAATATCTGGGCCGAAGTTGCGACCGTGACTCAGGTCAGCCAGGAGGAAGTGGGGGCGGCTTACTGGGAGCACTTTTCCTCCCAGGTGCAGGTTTCATCCGCTGTCGTGGTCCCCGGTGCCCTAGTCGCCGACCGCTGGTACGACCCGGTCGCTAAAATACACTATTGTTATATCAAAGTGTCCCGCGCCAATCTGGCATCCTTCCAGGCGGCCAACCAACGCCAGGTAGAGGCCTATCTCGACGCCGAACAAGCCCGCATCGCCGGCCTCGATAAAGCCACTGCCATGCTCGTTTACGTGCGCCGTCAGGTCGAGTTGCTCGAATATATGCGGCGGCACTACCAGGGTGGCCTGGTGGGCGGAGAGTACCGCTTGCAGTTAATTCACCAGACCCGGCAACTCTATGCCGAGCTGGCCGATGTCTTGGCCGGGGTCCAATGGCAAGGTGAGCCGGCGGCCCCGGTGCCGGCCCTAATTCCAGTGGAGACGGCGCTTGAAGTGCGGGCCAGCTACCAGGGCAGGCCCTTGGCCGGGGTGCCGATAACCGCGCGCTGGGATAGAGGCTACGGATTGCTCGAAGAGCGGGCCGAAAGTGGGTTGGACGGCGCGTTTGAGGTGGGGCTGTATCAGATTAATTCTATTGGTCCCGACAATCGGGTCACTCTCGCCGCCCAGGTATATGCCCTGGTCGCCGATTCGCTGCTTGCGGTCTATCCCAGAGCACCGCAGACCCAAGTGACATTTCCCTCCTTCGACTCTCATAAGGCTCTCACCTGCTACGTGACGACAGTGGAGGGAGGTGGCTATCTTGGTCTCAATGAGTTGCAGGGGCGGCTGGCTGGATACATGGGTCGCAACGGTTTTCGCGTCCTCGAAGCCGAGCCCTTAAAGGCGGGGGTGGGGCCCAGGGCCGAAGAGGGGTTGTGGATTGTCCTCAGCGTCCGGCGGCAAAGGGCCGGAGCGGCCCTGGCGCAGTGGCGGGTGTACAATACCCAGCGTTCAGATCGGGTCTGTCGCTCGGGGATTGTGCGCCAGGAGAATGCAACGGACAGTCGAGTTGGGGCCGAGCAACTGCAGCAGGCGCTGTACACCAAAATCAAAGGGAGTATCGCCGATGCCGTTGGCGCGTGTATGGGGCTTTAGCAGCATAGGGCTTCTCAGTCTGTCTTGGCTGCTGTTGGCCACGGCCTGCGGGCCCTCCCTGCAGCAACGCATGGCCCAATTCGCCCAGGCGGGCGATTTTGCCGCCGTAGCCGATTTGCATATGGAGGCCCTCGACCGCGATCCGTCCAATCCGGTGCACCGGATTGGCCTCCAGGTCAACGGCCAGAAAGTATTGGACGGCCTGACCGGGCAGGCCGCTGCGCTGGGCTGGCAGGGCAATCTGGAGGCGGCTATTAGGGGCTATCAGGCGGCCCTGCACTACCGGGAACGGGTCGCTGGCTACGGGGTCAGTCTGGTCCTTGGGACCGAGCACGAAACAAGCTTTGCCCGGCTCAAAAAGGAGCGGGTCCAGGAGTTGTACCGGCGCGGCCTTATGCTGGCGCGCAGTCGGGCCTATCGCCAGGCCGAAGAGGTCTTTCTAGAATTGCGTCGGCTGCAGCCCGATTACGCCGATATCGACCGGCAAATTGACGCGGCGGTTTACGGCCAGGGGTTGGCCGAATACGACGGGGAAGCCTGGCAAGCGGCCTACTATCTATTCGACCGGGTGGGTAGCTATAAAAATGCCCGGGAATATATGCGCGAATGTCTGGAAAATGGGCGCGTCGATATCGCTGTTTTGCCAGTGGTATACCAGGGGGGCTATTGGGCTGGGCGGGCGGCGCCGATGCTGGAGGTTGAATTGTTGCAGGACCTGAGCGCCCGGGAGGATCCCTTTGTCCGCTATATCGACCCGGGGCAACGAGATTGGGCCGGGTCGCAGTCTGTCCACTACAGCGCCCGAGTGGAAATTTTGGCCGTCGAGCGTCCCAGGGCCCAGGAAACTACCCGGTCAGTAAGGGCCTGGCTGTGGGACGGCAGCTTAGAGGAAGATACCACGGCGGTGGGCCGCAAACGGGCCGTTGGGGCTCAAGAGACGACCTATCGCCAGGTCCAGGGGCGCAAGGAAGTCCGCCTAGTAATTGGGCTGCAGCTAACCCAAGTGGGCAGCGGCGCGGTGGTTTTGGCGCAGCAGCTTGATTGGTCGAGTGCCGCGACCATCCAGTATGGCTTGTACGAGGGCAATAGCCGTCAATTGTATCGCAATAAGCCGGGCGAAAAGCGGTCGATATGGAGGGGAGGGGGCTACGCCGATCGGGTCGATCAGGAGCAATTTAAGGAGTGGCGACGGCAGTATGGAGAGGACGGCGAATTGCTCGCCCGCTGCATTGCGCCGCTGGCGGGTCGGGCGGGGGGATTACTTGCCGGTTTGGACAGCAAAGACTGACAGCCGGGGTTATTTGGGTTGTTTGCGGGCCGCTTCAAAGGCGTTTTGTTTGATGGCGGCGAATTGGGGGATGGAGACTTGGGCCAGGGTTTGCTCTACTTGGGCAGCAGATACAGACCGACCTAATTGGCTGGCGCAGGCCTGGGCGACCAATTCGCCGCCCAGGGAGCGGACCAGACCGGCGCCGTCTCTGCCCAGGCTGGGATGGCAGCCGTGGAAGATGCCGCGCCAGCCCTGGCTGGCCACCTGCTCGACGGCGCAAAAGCCGCTGGCCCGCATCATCCCCTCGACGCATTTGGCCGAGGGGGTCCACCAATTGGTCGGATCGTCGTTGACTTGGTTGCGCTCGCAAAAGCGCATGGAAGGGCGCAAATTGTCGGGCCCCAGCAAGCGCCGCTTGAGGGCGCCCCACAGGCCAAAGGGCGAATCGAGTCGGGTTTCCAGGATCAGCCGTTCGTTGCACAATTGCGCGGTGCGTTCAATGCCCAGGAAGGGGTGGCGCAGGTGGTAGAGGACCCCGAGGAAAAGGACGATATCGAAGGGGCCGTCCGCTTCTGGGTTGAGGCTGAAGAGATCGGCCTGGCGGAATTCGACCTTGGAGTCGAGTAATTTATGGGCCACGTTAAAGCCGCTGGGCGAATCGACCAACGGCGAGCTGTAATTGTCCACGGCCAACACCCGGTTGGCGCCGCGGCGCTCGCATTCGAAGCTGTAAAAGCCGTCGGAGCAGCCGATATCCAATACGGATTTGCCGCTGAGGTCTTCGGGCAGGTGCAATAGGGCCAGTTGGGCCGGCGAATCCTGGACCCCTGGGGTTACGGTGCCGTCGGGCAATTCGATGCGGTGGCGCCAGAGGGGCACGCGGTCTATTTCTTGCTGCAGGGCCGAAGCCATGGGCGGGTGCTTTCTGAAGTCGATGCGGTGGCTGGAGCTATCAAAATTAGGGACGCCGAGCCGGGGAATCAATAGAGGGGGGTTTCCACCGACTTGGGGCATGTTGAAAAGTGCGGAGACCCTGGTTAAATTGGGTGACTTTCCTCGATAAATTTATTTTCGCGTCAGCGCATGAAAAGGCTTTGGGTAGACGAATAAGTTATGGATTGGCACCCCCTCATAGTGCATTTTCCCCTGGCATTACTGCCGGTGGCTGCCGGTCTCGACCTGGCCGCCCTGCTGGCGCGTCGGTCCAACTGGCACAATTGGGCCTATGCCGCCCTGGTGCTGGGGGTGGTCGGTGCCGTGGCCAGTGTATTGTCGGGGACGGCAGCCGCCGAAGGGGAGGAAGGGGCCCAGGCTGACCTGGTTGTCGTGCACGAGGACTGGGCCACCTGGAGCCTGGTGTTATTTATCGCCGTGGTGTTGGGCCGCCTGCCGCTGCATTTGCAGAGCCGTTTGCAGGGGTGGCCCATACGCGCCTGGACCGCCGTTGCTGCTGCGGGGTGCTTATTGTTGTGGCGGGCCGCTTATCTAGGCGGCGAATTGGTCTATAAGCACGGCATCGGGGTCGAATATTGAGAAATACTTCTGCCTTCTTTAAACCCTTTGCAAAGCCCCCAACAGGAGCGTCCATACAAACTGTCAGCACTGCGAAGACTCACAAAGGATACCATGGTCAAGATCAACGTAGAAGCCGAAGAATTAGTCTACCCATACAGCGAAACAGCCAATAACGGCTCCGGCCCGCTGTGGTGCTATGGAGCCCCCTTGCTGGTGCGACAGGGCGAGCAAGTATGGGCGGCCGGCAGAGAATGCGGCGAGGGGATCGAGCCCCTGTGCAATACCCGCTGGTTGCTTTTTAGGCGCGACAGTCGCGGATGGCACCAAGTCGGGGCTGGAGTACACTACGACGAACGCGAGCCCTGCCCGTTGGTGGTGGCGGGCGGGCGTCTGTTACTATCGGTCAACCCAGCCGCCGTCCAGGGGGCGGAAAAGGGGCCGTGCCGGCCGCATTTGCTGGATCTGACCGGGACCCCACAGCCATTGCAGCCGCAGTGGGGGGCAGAGCGGCGCTTTACCGAGCATTCGTATCGGGGCCTGGCCGCCGATGGGGGCCGCGGCGAGGCGCTGCTGCTCAATATCGACGCCCAAAGCGGGGCCCAGTGTTGGAGCTGGCGCGACAGCAACGGGGTCTGGGGACGCCAAGGGGCGATTGAATTCCCCATCCGCTCTTGTTATCCGCAGGTGGGGCTCAGGGAGAGGGCCGGGCATATCTTGGCCATTGGCGATATCGTCGAGCCGGTGGAGGCTTGGCGGCAATGCAAATTTGAGCATAGCGGCCGGCCATGGGATTACGTCTTCCGGCGGCTGTTCTACACCTGGACCGCGGATATTACCAGCACCGATTTTGCCGCGCCGGTGGAAGTGGACGAGGCCGAGGAGACGGCCGGGCATATCCTCAATGCCGATCTCTGGATTGGCCCCGATGGGCGCGCCCATCTGCTCTATATTAAACGGCTAATAGCCGCGCCGGTTATCCGCGACCGCTTTTTCCCCGGGATGAGGTTGGATACCTCGCTGGAATACGCGGTGGTGGACAACGGTGCGGTGGTAGAGCGACGCAGCCTCTGGCGCCACCGGGAAGGCGATAGCGGTGCGGCGCCCCAAGAAGGGCGTTTTCACGCCGATGGGGATGGGCGGTTGTGGGTGGTATGCAGTGGCGGCGGGGCCAATTATCTGTTGCCGGCGGCCGGTGGCCAAGGGATACAGTTGCCCTTGGCGCAGCCCTTCACCCGCTTTTTTACCAATACCGAACGAGGCGGCTCGGCCCCAAGCGATATTATCGATATGTACGGCACCACGGCAGCGGGCCAGGATTTGCGCTATGCCCGCATACGTATTGGGAGTGGCTGAAATCCCGGTAGATAGGGTATTGCGCAATTTTGTACGAGATGGACCAATAATAAGCGGCTTCTTTTCCGGCTAATGGCTTTACGAGATTCGGTTGGATTTTGAAAATCGGATAATTGATTTTACCACCTGGACCGCTTGCAACGGATAGACGCTATGACCCTACCGCCGATTTCCCCGCTACCCCGCAACGGCACTTGGCGTAGCTATACCGCCGCCGACGGCCTGGCAGGTCTCCAGGTCGAATATATCACCGAAGACCAGGACGGCTTTCTGTGGTTTGCCACTTTGAATGGGGCCAGCCGCTTCGATGGCGATACCTTCGAAAATTTCAATTCGCGTAACGGCCTGCGTGGCGACCAGATCTCCGGATTACTCTTAGGCGTTTCCAGAAAAATAAGCACTCCGCATCAAGTCGGCGTGGGTTCCATGTGGACAAACCACTTGGGTAAGGCCGGACACCGGACCCATCGCCGTTCCAACGCCGCCATAGCTTTGTGGGTTAAACGTTGGCCGGTCTGATAGGTTTTCTCGACCCACTGGACGATCGGATGCTGGCCGTTCCAGGTCATGGTTTGCGCCCAGTTGAGGACCGTATCGATTCGATCCAGCAGTTGCCCATTCCAGTGCTGTTCCAGGATTCCCCAGACCCGTTCGATCGGATTGTATTTACTGTGATAGGGCGGGTAATAGGCCAACTTAATCGTCATCTCAAAGGCATCCACCAAGTCGATGAGCCGCTTCATGAATTGGGTGCGCCGACTGTGATTCTCCGGTCCATTGTCCAGGTTGATCAGTAAGGTTTCGACCTGGGGGAAGCGCGCCCGATTTTTCCGCCAGAAGTCCTCCAGGCAATCCACGATGAAGTCACTGGTCACCCGAGAGGGGGTGAAATACAGACTCAGCTCATCCTTATCAGGCAGGAAGATCCCAAAGGGCGTTAGCTTCTCCTCTGGGTGAAAATCGTGATCGGCGGCCGCCACCTCGAAGCGTGCTTTTCCGCCTCTCGAAAAGGGGCCAATCAACACGGTGGCTTTGGCATCCAATGACAGGCGTAATACCGTCTCATCCTGGGCCGCTTCGGCATGGATCTGGGCTAACTGATCGAAGATGGCATCGGTTTGGGGGATCTTTTTTTCGGCTGGCTCTTGCGCACCTTGCGTAAGTGGTAGCCCAAGTGATTGAGTTTCACCCGGATCGTTTCTTCCGTCGGCAAGCTCTCCTCCCGGTAGCCTTTCTGCTCGATAAGTTGCTGGCGGACCTGGGCCGCACTCAAGCGCGTATACAGCCGGGTGGTCTCAAAGGTCGGATCGGTTTGGCTTTGCCCCCCCGCAATCGCTTGAATATCTTCCAGCAGGTGGGGCAGATGGGCTTCGGCCGGTTTGCGTCCTCGGGCCCAATAGGCGTCCACGCACCGAAGGCCGCTCTCCAATTCGTGCATCCCTTTGCGGATGGTCTGGCGATTCCAACCCAGCACCGCTTCGGCCCGACGCTGCCCTCCCGGACCCAGACTCTTGACCACCCGGGCCATAAACTGCCGACGGTCGCTGCCTTTGAGCACCTGTGCCGTTTCGATATAGGTAACTTTCTCGGCTTCACTCAGTCCCATGGGCGATTCTCCTGGTTGGGGGAACCCAAGATAACCCAACCGCCCCTATGGAACGACTTTTTTATTGGAAACGCCTAAGATCGGCAAGGTCGGCTGTGGATCGGGGGCGAGGGGGGGGCGAGTTGGTATGATGGCCAGACCTTCCAGGCCTTTGAGGCCGATAAGGGTGCCTTGAAAAGCGGACGGTTTTTCCTTTTTGCGGATCGGCAAGACCGGGTGTGGTTCGTCGGATTTGGCGTCCTGGGCTACTACGACGGGCGGACTTACCGCGATTTGATGCCTGCCTATCGGGAACTCTACGGCAACGATCCGACGAAAAGGGGGCTGTTCACAACCTGTGACCAAGATGAACAGGGCACTATATGGCTGAGGAGCTGGGACAAAGATTTGCTACGCTACGATGGGGGTCGCCTGGCCAAGTTCGCCGTGGCGGAAATTTGCGCGGCCGGGGCGTTGGGCCGCGATCCCCTGGGCGGGCTATGGGTCAGCGATGCCGCCCAGGAAGAACCGACCAGAGTCTGGCATTTCGAGGGGGGGACTTTTCACCCAACAGCAATCGACCCCGAGGCCGGGATTCGCCGCATTCAGTCCGACCGAGAGGGGCGCACATGGTTTGCCACCAATGGAAGAGGGGTACTCTATTGCGAGGGCGGCGATGACCCCAGGACCCGCCGGGAGGCGGTTTCCTGCCACCGCTTTGATGTGGGCGATGGGCTGGTCTACGATCGGGTCAACCATATCTACCAGGACCGCGAAGGGCAGATGTGGTTTGGCACCTGGGGTGGCGGGGTGAGTTGCTACGATCCGTACAGCATCCAGGTCCTGGGGGCTGCGGAAGGTTTCCCCTGCAGACCAGCGTCCGCCTTGCGGGCGGATCGCCGGGGCCGGGTCTGGATGGGGTTCGACTCGAAGGCAACGAGTTTTACAAACCCTGCCGCGGAGCCTATAGATGTGGGTTATTGCGATGGGCAGCGCTTCCAAGCGCTGGGCGTGGAGTTGGGCCCTTGCTGGGCCATCCACGAAGACGTGGAAGGGCAGCTATGGTTCTGTGGTGAAAAAGGGTTGGTGTGTTACGATGGAGCGGGCTTTGCGCGCGTGGAGATAGCCGAGGGCGTCGGCGCTTTCGCACTGGCCCAAGACCGCGACGGCCATTTGCTGTTGGGGTGTGTGAGGAACCCGGGCTCGGGTTTTTCCGACGACGTTTCCATCGTCCGTTATGACGGCCGGGCCTTTCATACCCTGGGCTGGGTGCCCAAATTGGGCACCCGATTTTTTGCCCTGGTCGAAGACCGCCAGGGGGTGACCTGGTTTTCGGTGGGGATAGGGGGCGGACAAGGCCCAGGGAAGGGACTCGGGCGTTTGCAAGAGGGGGAAGAGCCCCGCTTCCTGAAGGTAACCGACGGACTGGTACACGACGCCGTCACCGATCTGGTCGAAGACCGCCAGGGCCAGTTGTGGATCGCTACGCGAGGGGGCTTGAGCCGCTTTGACGGCGAGACCTTTGAAAATTTCACCACCGAAAATGGGCTGCCCAACAACAACATCCGCTGCCTCTGCGAAGATGGCCAGGGCCGTTTGTGGCTGGGGACCGATGCCGGCCTGGTGCACTTTGACGGCCAGACCTTTCAGACGGTCCCATCCACCCGCATCGCACCGGTCAACCGGGTGGTCGAAGACCGTCCGGGCCGTCTCTGCCTGGCTACCCTCGACGGGACCGTGCGCTATACGCCGGCGGCAACACCGCCCCGGGTGCGCATCGTCGAGGTGGTCGCCGACCAGATCTACGGGGCAGTGGAATCCCTGAAGCTCAACGCGCCGGTAGGCTCGCTGAGCTTCCACTGCAAGGGGCTGAGTTTCCGCACGCCCCCGCAGAACATGCTCTACACCTATCGGCTCGACGGCTATGAGGCCGATTGGCAGCCGGCTGGCCGCCAACAGCGCGCCTTTTATCAGGATCTCCCGCCGGGTGAGTACACCTTCCAAGTCAAGGCTCTCGACCGGGATCTCAACCCGTCCGAGCCGGCGACCGTGCGGTTGGCCATCTACCCCGATCTGGTGCGAGACGGTTTGAGCGAGGCATTGAGTCGGTCGGGAGGGACCGGCGAATTTGTCGGTAGCAGCGCGGCGCTGCGCCAGACCCAGGCGCAATTGGTCGACGTCGCGTCCACTGACCTGACCGTGCTCATCCTGGGCGAGACCGGCACCGGCAAAGGCCTGGCCGCTCGGACCGTGCACGGATTGAGCGGACGGACCAATCACCCCCTTATCCAGGTCAACTGCGGGGCGCTGCCCGAAAGCCTGGTAGAAAGTGAACTCTTCGGCCACGAGAAGGGGGCCTTTACCGGCGCGGTCACCCGCAAGCTGGGCAAGGTCGAACTGGCTGCGGGCGGTACCCTCTTTCTCGATGAGATCGGCGATATGACGTTGGAAGCGCAGGTGAAGCTTTTGCGGCTGTTGGAGGAAGGCACCTTCGAACGAGTGGGCGGCACCGAGACGCTGGCGGCCGATGTACGGGTGGTGGCGGCGACCAACCGGGTTTTACCTCAGATGGTCGAGGAGGGGGCCTTCCGCGAGGATCTTTTCTACCGACTGCAGGTCTTTCCGGTGCGGCTGCCGCCCCTGCGGGAGCGCCGAGCGGATATCGAGCTGCTGGCCGCCTACTTCACCGAGCGGATGGCCCGGCATGTGCGTAAGCAAGTAACTGGGCCGAGTGCCGAGGCGCTGGCTCTGCTGCGGGCGTATCACTGGCCGGGCAATGTGCGGGAACTGGAGCACACCATGCAGCGGGCAGTGGTGGTGTGTCGGAGGCCGGAGATCGGAGTCAAGGACCTTGCGCTGGAATTCGGCTCGCCCCCCTCAGAGTTGGCCGAGTACCTCATGACCCCGGAGGATATCGTATCCTTAGAAGAACACGGGCGACGCTATATAAGGAAGGTGCTGGAGCAGACCGGATGGATCGTCAAGGGGCCGCACGGAGCGGCAGTGCTGTTGGATATGCATGAGGCCACGCTACGGCACCGCATGAAAAAACTGGGGATCAGGCGGAAGTAGCACACCATTATTCCACCGGAGTGATATGTGACGCCAGGCGTGATTTATGACGCCTGGCGTTTTTTTTCTAATCCATTTACAATCAATGAGTTAAGGTATTATAGATCGTTCAAGGGTGTAATATATGACGCCTGTCCCAGATAAAAATTAACCAACCTAATATTTCATAACTTTCTCAAAAATAACCACTTGAAGCGCATGCTTTGGGTGGTTGTTTTTTATGGCATAGAGCTTGCTGATTAAAGCGGTAAATGGCAGAGGAAAGGGCGATGTTGCGACTTACGCTGAGATCTCAGTCCGCCGAAGAAGTGGTGCTACAAGTAGATGGCTGGGTGTCTAGAAAGGCGGTCGATCTGCTGGAGCAGGAGGGTTGGTGCCGTCTGCAGGAAGCCCGGCGCCTGGTGCTGGATCTGAGCGGGGTCCGCTTTATCGACCGGGGAGGTATTGCGTTGCTGCAGTGCTGGTCGGGAGAGCGGCTGGTGCTGCGGGGCGGATCTTCGTTTGTGCGGATGCTGTTGCAGAAACACGGACTAAATCAGGAATCAGATGTAGAGGGGATGGATTGAGCTCTATTCAAGGAGGGTTCCCGTCGAGGCTTGGCAGATCGACGGAGGACGCTCCGGCTAATCAGGTAATCGTCGATGCCTCACAACGAGAAAGGCAACCCTGCTGGATGATCTTCGATGGATTTTAGCGCCGGCTATTCGGTGTATCAGCGGGACACCCTCACCCAAGGAGGTTTACCATGGGCAGTACAGGTTTATGGTTCGTCGCGATAGCGCTTATCGCGACGATCACGACGGCGGACTCTGCCGAGGCGCAACAGGGACGGATCGCCTATCTGTTCGGAGCTGCCAGGTCATCCGGCATGAAAATGGACCTCATGGTGGTCGACATCGACAACGGCAACACGGTGTCGCTGACCAACGACCGGGAGATCGCCTACACCCGAGGAGGGACAGACAACAGCTACGCCCTGGCCTGGTCGCCCGACGGCCGACGCATCGCCTTCAAGGTGCACGACCAGATCGACGTGATCGGCGTTGAAGACGGCGCCCGACAGACGCTGAATACGGGCGCTGGTGGCCTTCCCGGAGATCCGGCCTGGTCACCCGACGGGACAAGGATCGCCTTCACGAGGTTAGACAGGGACAGGGATATCTTCGTGGTGGACGTGGCCGGCGGCGAGCCCGTCCAGTTGACCGACAGTCCAGATCGCGACGCCGCCCCGGCGTGGTCGCCGGACGGCCGCAAGATCGCCTTCTGGTCCGGCCGGGATGGGAACGCGGAGATCTATGTGATGAATGCGGACGGCAGCGACCAGACCCGGCTAACCGACAGTCCGGAGGCCGACATGAACCCCGCCTGGTCGCCGGACGGGAGCCGCATTGCCTACGGCTCTGGGCCCAGCATCTCGACCCGACGAGGTACGAACATCTGGGTTATGGCCGCCGACGGAGGCAATGCCGTCAACCTGACCGGCAACCCGAACACCGATACGTATAATGCCGCGCCTACGTGGTCACCGGACGGCACCTGGATCGCCTACCTCTATATCCTCGGCACCAGAGGCCAGATTCGGGCCATCCACGTGGACTCCGGTGATCGGATCGAAGTGACTCCGAACACCGGCACGTTGAGTCTCTTCCCATCCTGGTCGCCGGCCACGCCATTCGAGACGCTGATCGAGGCCGTCTCGTGGGGGCGGCTGAAGGGGGACCTTCGCTGACGGTTTCTCCGAACCTGACGCCGTCTGCGGCGAACCCGTCCAGCTGACGGACCATCCGGGGCCCGACGCGGCGTCAGGGGTTGCTTTGACAACGGGCGCGAACTTGGCCGAATATCCCGGCCTTCGTCCCATTCATTCACTGGCAAGGAGGTCTGCCATGCGTAAACCCATTATTTTCAGCACTGTTTTCTCGCTCGCCCTTCTGCTGGGCTGCGGCGATACCGATCCCTTTTCTTCCGCCGCCCAAGTAGACGATGGGGCCCCGGCGGCTAAACTGACCGTTTCCCGGCACCTAGCCGGGGGCTTGCGACCCGGCAAGGTGATATTCCATGCAGAGCTGACGGGTGAATTCGTCGCCGAGAATTCCATCGTACCGCCACGCCCGTGCCCGGAGGGGTTTGTCACCCGGACGGCCGCGGTGCGCGGATCGGTCGTGCCAATGGGGGAGGTGATAGGAGACCTCTTCCACTGCAGCACGCCCGGCCAGACCTACCAGCAGGGGATTTTCGTCCTGACCGATGCCCAAGGCGACATTCTCCACGGCATCTACCATGGTCGCACCATTCATTTTGATCCAACGACCCTAATTTTTACCAATGGAGGTACTAATACGATCCGCGGGGGGACCGGCCGTTACGAGGGCGCTTCCGGTCGCTTTGCCCACAATGGTACGGGCGCCATCCTCGAAACCGGGGCCATAGTTTTCGATCTCGAGTACGATGGGCTGATTGCGCTTCCCAGCGCGAACTAATAGGGCCGCCGGCAGTAGGGAGCCCTTTCCTGTCGGGACTAGATACGCAGATCCGGTTTGACAATTCCCGCTGGTTTCTCTCCAGCAGGAATTGTCAAACCGGGGCAGAAAAAAGGAGGAAACATGGGCATTTTGATAACCGGCGGCACCGGCTTCACCGGCGCCGAAACAGCACGGCTGCTGCTGCAAGAGGGCGCCGAGGGCCTGGTGCTCTTCGATATCAACACCTCGACTCAGCGCCTGGACGATTTAGCGGATCTGGTGGAGGTGAGGGGCGGAGACCTGGGCAATTTCAGCCACGTGCTGGAGGCGGTCCAGCGCGCTAGACCACGCACCATCTACCACCTGGGCGGCATGCTCTCCCTGCCCTCGGAGGACGATCCGCCGGCGGCCTTCCGGGCCAACGCGATGGGTACCTTCCACGTTTTGGAGGCGGCCCGGCTGTTGGGCGTTGAGCAGGTGGTTTTCGCCAGCACCATCGGCTACCTACGGACTGGGTATTGAGGCCGACACGGTGGACGACTTGACGCTGCAGCGGCCCCTGGTGATGTACGGGGCCTGCAAGCTCTTCGGCGAACACCTGGGTCTGTTCTACAAGCGCAATTACGGGCTTGACTTCCGGGGGGTGCGCTTCCCAGCCCTGGTAGGGCCGGGCGTGCGCACCCGGGGGGCAGTGCAGTACACCGCCTGGATGATCGAGGAGAGCGTCAGGGGGAAGCCCTTCACGGTGTGGGTAGAGCCCCGGACCAGGGCGCCGGTGCTCTACTTCAAGGACGCGGCTCGGTCCCTGGTGGAATTGGCCCGGGCACCGGCCGAGGATATTGGCATGGTCAACTATCTCCTGGCCGGGGTGACGCCCGTGCCCAGCGCCGGGGAGCTGGCGGATTTGACCCGGGCGCAAGTGCCCGGGGCCCGCATCGCCTTTGCGCCGGACGGGAACTTGCAGGCCCTGCTGGACAAAGTGCTCTTGCCCATCGACGAGCGCTGCGCCCGAGAAGAGTGGGGATGGGCCCCGCGCTACGATCTGGAGGCAATGGTGGCGGATTTTAGGACCGAGCTTGAGCGCCATCCCGGGCGCTACGCCTGAGAGAGGTCATATGGGTCGTATTGCCTTTTATACCTTTGGGATATTACGCCAACCCTATGGACACCAGGACGTCCAGGGTTTCTTCGACCGAGTTGAAGCAGTATTTGAGCAGGCTGACCAAGCCGGGGGATTTATAGCCAGAAATGATGGCACTTGGGGTACGTACGTTTTACCCAGATTTTTCGTTGAGCGAAAACATGCATCTGCCCAGGCAACGCTTTCGGTGTGGAGGGATATAGAATCTATTTGTGCCTTCGCCTATCGAGGGGCTCATGGCGAAGCGGTAAAAAAACGCAGTGATTGGGCCATTAAACCAGCGTGGCCGACCTATGTAGCCTGGTGGGTTGCCGATGACCACTATCCCACCCATGAAGAAGCCTGCCAAAGACATGAATATCTCCACGATCATGGACCGAGTCCATGCGCCTTCAACTTCAAGCAACCCTTTGACAGAGAAGGCCAACCCGTGGAATTAGACCGCCAACTACTCCAAGAGCGAATGACGAGCAACCAAACGCATCAGACGGAGGATTCATAGAAAGGCACAGGGGCTTACGCCCAGCTCAAAAGAGCCATTTCACACGGAATTGCGCGAGTACTGCCTACAAAGGAACTAAGAATCGATAATGCGGCGGCTGTGGCCCCCGACCCGATCCAATACTTCCAGGCAGCGGCGGCGGCGTTTGTGCTGTTTTTTCAGGCCGGCCAGGTATTGGTGCCACTCCCGGTAACGGCCCACCCCCACAAGCGCGTCGCGAATTTTTTCCAGATATAAACCGGCGGCCTCGTAGCCTTTGATCTGGCCCGTGTTCATATGGGTTTCGGCCTTGCGCTGCCAAAACCCGAGGCCTCGTCCCGGCTCCTGGTCGGGGCGGATATCCCCGGTAAAAAAATCGAGACCCTCCAGGGCTTCCAGATCGGCGGCGTGCTCGGCCAGGGCGGGACCGTGGGGACCGATTGGCCTTCTTTGACGGCCTGTAAATAGGCCAACACCACAGCGACGCCGTGTTTGCAGTCGGTCCAGTAGGGGCAGGTGCATTCCGAGGCCAGCTGTTTGCGGGCCTGGATGGTGAGGCGGGTGGTGTAGCGCTGCGTGCCCTGGACCCAGGCCAGGAGAGCCCCTTCCTGGGTGCGGCCCAGATCAGTGACCCTGCCCTGGCGCTGGTAGGCCCGGCCGCGCTCGACAACGGCGGCCCCGGCCCAGCGCTCGACATCGTCCCAGGTGAGGCGGACGAAGGGATCGGAGATGGAATAGGCCATAGGGTCTCCTCAGGCGGCTGATTCCAATTCGAAAAGGGGCAGGCGCGAGGCGGACTGGGCCTGCAAGTGCGCTATTTCCTCTTCGGTGATGGGCGTAAAACGCTGGGCCATGGATAGAGCCTGACGGAAAAAGGTGGCCTCGCCGGGGGGCAGGGCGGCGGTAATGGGCTGAGACAAGGAGAAGCGCAACGCCAGTTCGGCCAGGGCCGGTTCGTCGATGGGGTCGTACCAGCATTTGGCGTAGCGTTTGTCGGCCCCTTCGGGGTACTTGCCCCAGGCCATGGCTTTTAGGGCCAGGCGGGCGGCGCCAGTTTGCTCTGCTTTTTCCATGATTTGCGGACCGAAACCGGCCTGGAAATAGGTGACCCAATTGACCGGGAATAGTACCGAGGCAAAGGGGTAGTGATCGAGTAGCTTAAGGGCGGTTTCGGCCGAGTGGGCGGAAAAACCAAGATGCCGTACCAGGCCTTGTTGTTGGGCCTCGACAAAGGCTTCGAGGGCGCCGTTGGGCCCGGTGGCCTGGGCGAAATCTTCGGCGGTGGTCATGGCATGCAATTGATACAGGTCGAAATGGCCGGTGCGCATCTGGCGCAGGGATTGGCGCAATTCGGCGGCGGCCCCTTCCTTGCTGCGCTGGGTGGTCTTGCAGGCGAGGAAAACCTGGTCGCGGTAGGGCTCCAGGGCCGGGCCCAGGCGCTCTTCGGCATTGCCGTAGCTGGGCGCCACATCAAAATAATTGACCCCGCCGTCTACGGCTTCGCCCACCAATTGGGCGGCTTCGGTCGATGTGGTCTGGCTGACGACAATGCCGCCAAAGCCAATAAGGGAGAGGTTTTCGCCGGTATCGCCGTAGGGCCTTTTTTGCATGGCCTAAGCTCCTGTATAATGGGGTAATTGCCGTTCTATTTTTTTATTGTACGGAAGGGGCAGCTCCCGGGCAAGACCGGGAGCTGCGGTCGATAGATGCGATATCGAGCTAAGCGCGGCGACGGGTGGAGTATGGAGAGAAGCGGCTGGGCTGGGCACAAAAACGCCCGGTCGACGGGAGGGAGGTATCGACCGGGCGGAGAGAAAGGGGCTGCTTGAAGGCCCCATATATGTTGAACGCCGGATGGACTATTTGGTTTCCCGTGTCCCGCAAATGAGGAGGCCGTCCACCGGGCGCCATTGTGGTGTGATACATTGACCTTCGAGTTGTCGGGCTAAGCCGTCTTCAAAATCGAGTGCGTTCGCCAAGCAAGTCAGAACAGTTATGCTCCTGACACGCGGCAACTACCTTCGTCAGTATGTCTGCGCGGGGGATCTCGAGGGCTCGGTACATGCACTGCAGTATGGAAAGTCGGTAGTCCTCTAAGAGCGAATCCCACAGATAGCCCCTCATGCCGCGACTTTCCAGGTTGGTCAGGTATAGCTTCAGCAGATCCAGTTCGACCTCTCTCCGGTGCGCGGGATCCAGGCCGAAGACGACCAGCCAGCCCAGATCCAGGGCGCCCCACCATGGCTTGGCCGTACCCCAATCGATGAGCAGAACGTCCTCTAATTCAGGGTTGGCGGGTATCAGGTAGTTGCCGGTGTGAAAGTCGTTGTGGCACAGCGTTAATGGCCCTGCCTGCAATCGTTGGAATAGAAGGGCGGGGGCCCGCTCAATCAAGCGGTCGAAGAGGCCCAGTCGGCTCTGGTCCAGCAAAGAGGGTAGAGCTGCATGGAGCTCTACGAGCCGTTTACGTCTGATTGTCCGCCGAACTTGGCTACCGTAGGAGAAGTCGAGTGCCGCCACGGGATCATCGCCGATGGTTGTTCCCAAACGAGGGTCATTCCACCATCTTGCGTGTACGTGGGCAATCGCCGCCACGGTCGCCTGGGCTTGTTGCAGAGACAGGTTTGGCACATACCTGTGCGTATCCCCGTGATCCTTTAGCAGCAGGTAGGAAGTCTGTGTTGACCCATCGGCCGCCGCCGCAAAGCATTGTGGGATGGGCAGGTCCCTGTGCTCCAGAAAGGCGGCGCGATAGATCCCGATCTCGTTGGCTGCCATATTGAAACGACTTTGCGTTAGCGCTTCATTGTCCTCGTATCGCCTAGGCAGCTTGAGAATTAGGCGGTGCGCCCTTCTGCGACCATCCAGTATCGCTTCGACTTCGAGTCGGTGCAGGGTAGATGGCGGGGTTGTAAATGACGCCAATACTGTAATTTTTGTAACAGTGCCCAGCCTGGGGCCCACCAGATGTGTAAGCCACTGGGGAGTCACTTCTTCGGGGGAAGTGACTGTTTCCATATCGCACTCCTAGGCTATTACCTCATATTTGACCCACCAGCCGCCGTCTGACCCGTCGTATTCCCGCAAAATGCCCCGCGAGCCCAACAGTGCAGAGACGCGTTCTTCGTCGGGTATATTGTCGATTAGTTTGAAGGTCTTGCCGTTGTCGCATGTCCGCAGTGAGTAGAAATCGGCGCTGTCCGGGTCCTGGTGTTCGCCGCGAAACTGCTGGCCTCCCATCAATACCCGGGCGCCGGGGGTGAGTTTGGTATGGAGTTCGTCGAGGACTTTGCTCCAGTCGTCGTAGGGGACGTGGTTGATGAAGTTGTAGTGGAATGCGGCGTCGAATTGGCCCGCTATGGGGCTCAGGTCCCGGGCGTCACACTGGAAGAAGGAGACATTGTCCTGCGGGGCGAATTCCGGGCCGATCTCCGTGGTCCATGCGGCGATATCGGTGGCGACAACTGCCTCGGCTGTCGCCGCGATATATCGGGTCCAGAAACCGCCGCCGCAGGCCAGCTCAAGGACCTTGCGGCCGCGAAAGTAGTCGCCCATATGCTGAGAGACGTCAGCGCCCCATTGGGCGTGTGTCTTTTCGTACCCTTTGCGCACACTGTCCCAATCGAAATTGTACTTGGCCCCGTCGTAGTATTCGTACATCTGGGCAAAATAAGAAGCAGGCATGAATATCTCCTAAAAATTGCGGATCTGGACTGGTTGAAAGACGGTGTATTAGATTCCAGATGGAAGTCCATCGCTGTATATAAAGACGCAACCAACAGGACTCGGGTTCAAATTCCGACCATTCGCCAGGATCGGCGCCTATTGGAACAGGATGAATCGGTTGCAGTGGGCTGCATCTTTTATGGCTTCGGCCAAGGAGTGGGTTATGGCACCTGAATACCAGCTTTACTGGGGCGAATTGCACAACCACAGCCAACTGGGTTATGGCCAAGGGAGCCTAGAACGGAGTTACGATATCGCCCGTTCCCATCTAGATTTCTACGCCTTCACCCCACACGGCATCCACGCCGACGGAGGGGTCCTCGAAGGGTATCCGGTGGTGCGGGAGAACTGGGATCGGATTATCGCGGCAGCCCGCGATAATAACCAACCCGGGGTATTCAGTGCTTTCCCGGGCTATGAATGGCACTCCAACCAGTGGGGCCATGTGCACGTGGTGCACAAAGAAGACGGCGGCAGCATGCAGTCGGCCCCGACACTGGCCGATTTACAGGCCTACTACCGCGACCAAGAAGTAATCCTGGTGCCGCATCATACCGCGTATCAGCAAGGGGTCGACTGGGATTTATTCGATGAAAAGCTGTCGCCACTGGTGGAGATCTTCTCCGAGCACGGCTGCTCCGAGCGCGACGGCGGGCCTTTCCCCATGCTGGGCCACAGCGGCGGACCAGGCGACCATACCTTTACCCTGCAGCACGGACTAGCCCTGGGCAAGCGCTTCGGTTTTAGCGCCGGCACCGACAATCACGACGGCTATCCGGGGGGCTACGGCCTGGGATTGACCGGGGTATGGGCCCAGGAGAATACCCGAGCCAGTTTATTGGCAGCCTTCCGGGCCCGGCGCACGGTGGCGGTAACCGGTGACCGCATCGACGTTGAAGTCGACGTCGACGGGGCGGCTATGGGTAGTGCGGTGACAGGGGCGCGGCAACTATCGTACCGGGTTGAAGGGTGGGACCGGATCGACCAGGTGGAATTGCTACACGACAATAAGCGGGTAGAGCAAGTCGGCCCCAGCGGCGGGGAGGACAACGGCCGTTATCGGTTGCGGCTGGAGTGGGGCTGGGGGCCAATGAAGGGCTATCAGGTCTTTGATTGGCAAGGGGCTCTGAAGGTTACGGGAGGACGCCTAGTCCAAGCGGTGCCTTGCTTTGCCTCCGATCCCTTTGATGAGCATAAGCGCAAACGCATAAACCAGTGCGACGACAGCGGCTGTCAGTGGCAATCGCATACCTCCCGGGGCGGCGTCCTGACCACCCGCAACGGCACCGCCTCGGTGCGGGCCAATGACGCGCTCTGCCTGGAAGTGGAAGGGGAGCCGGATACCGTGGTGGAGTTGCAGATGGACTGCCAGACCCATACCAGCATTTTGGCCACGGCCCCAGATTGGACTCTCAGCCCCAAATTGGGTGGTTTGCAGCGGTCATTTCGTCTGGGCGATTTGCTGGCGGGGCGCTGGGGCGGGCGTCTGGAGAATATGAGCAGCTGGGTGGTGATGAACCGGGCCGTAGCGGAGAGGGAATTTGCGGTTGCGGGCACTTTTGCCGTTGCGGCCCCCGGCTGCTATTACTTGCGGGTGCGCCAGGAAAACGGGCAAATGGCCTGGGCCAGTCCGGTGTGGGTGGAGGGATGAGGACATTGCAAGAGGTAGCCTGAGGCAATAGGAACTTTGCCTATTTTCAACCTCTGCTAGGCTTTTTTCAGATACCCCTTAATTTAAACAGTCCTGCGCCCTGGTAGCCTGGGGGCAGGGGGTAAAGGCCTGGTCGATAATGCGGCGGTCCGAATCCTGCACGACCAGCGAATCGGTGCCAACCAGGAGCAAATGCTTGCCGTTGCCCAGCAATAGCGCTGCCGGGCCGAAGGGCTCCTCGGAGAATTCCCAGAATACCCGCAGGTTATCCAGAATCCAGCGGGCCCGGGGCCCCGCAATAAGGGTATGGGGCGGTTGTAGTTCTATATGGCCCGTGCTGACGATGCCGTCCTGGGCAAAGTGAAGGACGAATACTGCGGGGCTTTCTTCCAATTGCAGGCCTGTGCGCCACCAGCCCAGTAGGCGTTCTTGGGCGGGGGCGTTGGGACTATTCTGGTAGGTGCAGCCCGTCGACAGGGAACAGAATAAAGAAAAAAGTAATAGCGGCATGGTGCAGACCCCAGGGTTTGGGATGGCAGTACCCAGCAGGACACCGCAGCTGACCGGGGCGTTCCCCAGCGGCGGTCTCCTGTCTCGTTGTCAATTCGGACAGGTGGTTGTTTTTGCTTGTTCCACAATAGCTCCCCGGCGTACTTTTTGCATAGAGCCCTCGTATTCAACAGGAGGTCCGCCGACTTGCCGACCAGAAAATACTTTGTCCAGGGGCCCCAGCTCTGGATAATTGCAGTGCTGCTCTTGCTGGGGCTGTGCCCGTCCCTCAAGGCCCAGGCCGGCGGCGATTCCAGCTCCGGGCTGGCCCGCCTGGCCTTCCTGGTGCCGCCCGAGCGCATGGATGAATTTGCCCAGGTGTACCGGGACCAAATCTTACCGAGTTTGAAGCCCTATCGCCTGGAGCCGGCAGCCAGCCAGGGCCGGGCCACGGCCGACAGCATTTTCAGCCGTTTATTCGTGGCCGATACGCCGGGCCAGATCGTCGAAATAAATGAGCGGGCGCGGCGGGATACCACCCTGCGCCGGCTGCTGCGCCAGCTCGGTGAGCGCTTTGGCACGGTGGGCGACGACGGCGGGATCAAGGCCGAATTCACGATCTATGAGACCCCGGCGGGCCAGGGCAGAAGAGTGGCAGCCGGCCCCGGGGTAGGCGCGCCGTTGGGGCCGGGGCAGGGGCACTGGCGCACCTACGATGTCACCGACGGCCTGGCCGGCCCCATTGTGCGGTCGCTGCTGCAGGATAGCCAGGGGCGCATCTGGTGCGGCACCCAGAACAACGGCGCGAGCCGCTTCGACGGGCAGCAGTGGCGCCATTTCTCGGTTGCCGATGGCCTGGGGCATTCCCAGGTGATGGGGATTTTTCAGGACCGTTCGGAGGCGCTGTGGTTTGCCACTTTTGGCGGCGGTGCGAGCCGCTTTGACAACGGCACCTGGACGGCTCTCACCCAGTCCGATGGATTAGCCGACAATCGAGTGCTGTCGGTGCAGGAGGATGAAGACGGCCATTTCTGGTTTTGTACAGCTGGGGGGGTGAGCCGTTTTGACGGCGGCGCCTGGACCAGCCTCACCCGGGCCGATGGACTGATCGACAATCGCGTCGTATCGATGCTCCGCGATGCTTCGGGGACCCAGTGGTTTGCCACCCTGAGTGGACTTAGCCGCTACGATGGGGTCGGGTGGACGACCGTCGAGTTGGCCGCTGGGGCGGGGGAGGAGGTATTCTCCCTCCTGGAGGATAGTTGGGGATATCGGTGGGTGGGGGGCCGCGGTGGCTTGAGTCGCTTCGATGGCGACAGTTGGACCACCTTTACCCGGGCCGATGGGCTGGGGCACGAGGCCGTCACGGCTCTGCTCGAAGACCGCCGGGGCGTGCTGTGGGCGGGCACCCCGGGCGGGGTCAGCCGCTACGACGGCCAGAGCTGGCAAACCCTGAGCGTGGCCGACGGTCTGGCCTATCCCCAGATCTACTCTATTCTGGAAGATAGCGACGGGGTGCTGTGGTTTGGCACCGGCGGCGGGGTCAGCCGCTACGACGCCCACAGTTTTGCCGTATTCACCGCGGCCGATGGTCTGGCCGACGGGTTCAAGGCGATCATGGCCGATGGCGACGGGGCGCTGTGGTTTGCCAATGGCAACCCCAGTCTGGGGGAGGGGGCGGGCTTTAGTCGCTATGCCGAGGGCGAGTGGCGCATTTTTACCGCCGCCGATGGCTTTGACTTGGGCGGTGTGACCAATTTATACAAGGGTCGCAACGGCGATTTGTGGCTGGCCACTACCACCGGGGTGAGTCGTTACGACGGCGAACAGGTCACCCATTTTACCCCCGCTGACGGTCTTTTGGACGCCGAAGTCTTCGCCGTCCTGGAGGATAGTCACGGCCGCATGTGGTTTGGCACCGAGGAAGGGGTGAGTCGCTACGACGGCACCCAGTTCATCTCGCTGACCCGAGCCGACGGGCTGGCCCCCGGGCCGGTGATAACTATGCTGGAGGACCGTCACGGCCATATCTGGTTTGGCACCGCCGATGGGGGTATCGCCCGCTACGACGGGGCGCAGTTTAGCCGCTTTACCCAGGCCGACGGGCTGGGTCACGACCAGGTTTTCGATATCCTTGAAGCCAGCGATGGGACGCTGTGGTTTGCCACCCACGGTGGGGTCAGTGCCTACGATGGCGAGTCCTTCCGCACCTTCACCACCGCCGACGGGCTGGCTGCCAACGATGTCCATGCCGTCCTCCAGGCCGAGGACGGCACTTTCTGGTTTGGCACCGACGGCGGTGGTGTCAGCCACTTTGACGGGCGGGTTTTCCAAACCCTTACCCGGGCCGATGGCCTGGCCAGCAATATCGCCCTGGCCCTGGCCCAGGACGGCGACGGCGCCCTGTGGATCAGCAGTCCAGACGGGGTCACCCGGCATCGACCCCTGCCACCGGGGGATTGCCCCGTGCGGATCAACGCGGTCGTGGCGGACCGGCGCTACCCAGCCCCGAGCGAGGTGGAGGTCACCACGCGTACCGAATTGCTGGCGGTTGAATTCAGCGGGGTGAGTTTGCGCACCCGGCCTGGCCAACTGGTCTATCTGTACCGTCTGTTGGGGCGCGATGAAGAATGGCGGCAGACCCGGACCGGTCAGGTCGAATACGCCGACTTACCGGTAGGCGAGTACGTCTTTGAGGTCGTGGCCGTGGACCGCGACCTCAACTATTCTGCCGCTCCGGCCCAGGTGCAGATCGAGGTATTGCCGCCCTACGAGCGCCTGGCCTGGATCCTGGCCCTGTTGGCGGCGCTGGGGCTGATAATTTGGCAGGGGCGGCGGGTGGTGGTCAGGGGCCAGCAACTGGCGCTCCAGAATGCCGAGTTGCAGGATACCCTCGACCAGCTCGAAGCGACTCAGCAGGAGCTGGTTTTGCGGGAGAAAATGGTCACCCTGGGTCAGGTGGTGGCCGGTTTGACGCACGAGATCAATACGCCGCTGGGAGCGGTGCAGAGCGCCCGCGATACCATGGTCCGCGCCGCCGACCGATTGGTGCGCCTGCTGGGCGGTGCGGCACCGGAAGGAGAAAGGCAGGCACAGCGGCCGCTGGCGGTATTGGCCCAGGCCGGCGGGGCCATGGGACGGGCGACCGAGCGAATGGTCGCCATTATCGACAATCTGCGCACGTTTGCCCGCCTCGACGAGGCCGAATTTCAGGTCGCCGACCTGCACGAGGGGCTCGAAAGCGCTCTGGCCCTATTGCAGACGCAGATGGCCCAGGGCGTCAAGGTGACCCGCAATTTTGCCGAATTGGAGCCCATTTATTGCTCCCCCGGGCAATTGAACCAGGTCTTCATGCACGTGCTCAAAAACGCCCTGGAGGCCATTGAGGGCGAGGGCGAAATCCGCATCCGCACCTTCCGCCAAGACGACCAGCTCTGTGTCCAAATAAGCGATACCGGGGTCGGCATTCCGCCCGCCCAACTGGAGAAAATCTTCGATTTTGGCTTTCGTCGCGATGCCGACCGGGTGCGCATGGGCGTTGGGCTGTCGGCCGACTACCGCATTGTCCGCGCTCACCAGGGCGATATCCAGATTGACAGCCAGGTGGGCCAGGGCACGGAAGTGACCATCCGCCTGCCGCTGCGGCAGAGCAGTGCCGCCTGATAGAATAAGGGAGTGGGGATCTTCTGAGTTGGCCTGCGGCTGATAGACCGGTCTGGCTAATGGACTACTAGCCCGGCCAGACGTTGGTAGAGTTGATAAAAATCCCGGTAGCCGATAGAGGCCAGATTTTCCGTCTCGGGCTGTATTTCGAGTCCTTCCACGGCCTCGAGGGCCTGGTGCAGCCCGTCGCTAAAACGGCGTCCTGACTGCCTATTACCCTCTCGTCCCAGGATAACGACGCGGCCTTGGTGGACGGCGTAATCGCGACCTGGCTGATAGGCGACCAAACCGCGTACCAACTGGTTTAATACCCTGGGTGCTTGTGCTACCAGGTCTGGGCGGTGATTTTGCATAAAGGCCTGGCCGCGTGGTGAAAATTCCACATTATAGCGGTCGACTGTGTAAAAAGGCTCCTCGTTGTCGGGGCGGTTTTTTTCTGCCTGCACCAGGGCGCGGGCCATTTCTATACCTTGTTGGTAGGGGGCGGGGGACCAATCGGCGGTGGCACCGGAAACGACCAGAGGGGTGGCGTGTTCGGCGATGAGCAGTTGGTCGATCTGGTCGATCAGGGCGTAGTGCAGCTGCGGGGCCTGGGACTGGTAGCCGAGGCGGTGGTATAAAAAATCGAAGGCGATTTTGCTCAACGGGCAAAAATTAATATCACCACGGAGAGCTGTATTCTCGTCGCAAAATTGGCCGCTGAAGCCCAAGTCGGCAAGCAGCGGAGACATCAGTGTGGCCGCCTGTTGGGCCACTTGGGGGTGGGCCAGAAAGTGGGCCCCTTGTTGGGATAGCGCATTGAGGACAAGGGGCAGAGCCACCAGGTGTAGGCGCTGCTCCGGGCTGGACAGGGCAACGGCTTGGCCGTGGTGCAGGAGAATGCCTTCTAGCAGGTGTTCGTCCTCCCAGGCGGGCCCCTGTCGACGTCGTTGCGCTTCCAAAACTAGGGCGTAGGCGCTGGGGAGCAATTCGTCGAGCGAGGTGTCCTGGGCTTGCCGGCGCAAGGCCTGGGTTTGGGTGGCCAGGTCGGAATTGTGCAACTGGGCCGCAGCGGCGCGGATGGCCCCTACCAAGGGCGTTAAATTAGGCCTTTCGTCCGGGGCAATCGGGGCAAAAGCGGAGACGGGATCGGCGGCGTGCAGCATATCGAGCAAGTGGTTGGCAAATTGCGGTGTCCGTGACGGGCGTTGCGATTGCAAATCGTCGCTGAGCATGGTGGTGAAAATCTCCTGTAGATGGGCACGGGCGCGCTGCAGACGTTTTTTTACGGCGGCCAGGGTCAAATCGAAGAACGCGGCGATTTCTCGCTGGGAGTATTGGCCCAAGTAGAACAGGACCAGTATTTGCCGCTGGTTTTCTGGTAGGGCGGCCAGTGCCTGGCGCAGAGCAGTGCGGGTATGGTGCTGGTGCAAAGCGGCATCGGGGGCCGGGGGGGACGACGGGGCTGGGACATCTTCGGGCAGTGGTTGAGGCCGGGCGCGGGCGCAGTGGCGTTGGGCCAGGCGGCGCAACCAGCCGGGGAAAGCGGCGGCATCGCCCAGGGCTTCCAGGTCTAGGAAAGCGGCCAGGAAGATATCTTGGGCCAAGTCCTGGGCCCGGTGTTGATCGCCGACGGCGGCCCAGGCCATACCGTAGACCATATCCTGGAAGCGCTCGACCAGGCGGGCGAAGGCTCTGTGGCGGTGGCGCCGGGCAAGTTGGGCATTGCGGGCCTGATCGACGAGTTGGGCGATGGTTTCCATAGGACGAAGATGTTGGGGGCGTGGGGGGCTTTTACTATAAAGGGGCAAGTCCCCGGCAAAGGTGACAACATAGGGTCAACAAGGAGCAATGAATATGGCTGGGATGAGAAACGAGCGCCAAATACAGGAGGAGGCTCTCCAGCAAAGGGAGTGGCTAGGAATGCTGTGCGGGCTGATGGTCTGTTGGCTGGCAGTCCTGGTGTCGGCGGGCAACGCCCAGGCGCCCATCGCCTTCGCTTCCAGTCGGGCGGGCAATTTTGATATTTACACTTTATTACCCGATGGCAGCGGCCTGACCCGGTTGACTCAGCACGAGGCCCACGACCGCATGCCCGCTTGGTCGCCCGACGGCCGCCGTCTGGCCTTTGTCTCAGATCGTGAGGGCCGCCAGGATATATTCCTGGTAAACAGCGACGGCAGTGGCTTGGTCAATCTGCTGCCCGGGCCGGCCAACGACCAACGGCCGGTCTTTTCGCCCAGCGGCGACCGCCTCATTTTCGTCTCGGACCGGGATGGGGGCAGGGATATTTTCTCCATGGATATCGACGGGAGCAATATAACCAACCTGACCAACCATCGGGCCAGCGATGGCTTTCCAAATTGGCTGCCCAGCGGCGACCGTTTGGTCTTCGTCTCGGGGCGCGACGGCAACGAGGAGCTCTATACTATGGCTGCCGATGGGACCGATATCATCCGCCTGACCGACGAACCGGCCGTGGAGCAGGGGGCCGGTTTTGCCCCAGATGGGAGTTGGTTGGCGTTCAATTCGTGGCGGACCGGCAATAACCGCGATATCTACCGCATGGCCGCCGACGGCACCGATATCGTGCGGTTGACCCAGGATCCGGGCCGAGATTGGATTTCGGGCAACCCCTTTTCGCCCGAGGGCGACCGGCTGGTTTTTGTCTCCAACCGGGCCGACAATAATTTCGATTTGTGGCTGATGGACGCCGACGGCGGCAATAAGATGCGCCTGACCCAACACCAGCGGCGCGACGAAGACCCGGCCTGGGGGCCGGTGTCGGCGCGGACAGGGGTGGAGGCTACGACGTGGGGGATTGTGAAAAGGCACCGGGCCGTTTTTTCCTATTGATGACGAAAAAATGACGGAATGGCTCGCCGGTGGACGGCTGGTCGAGGGCGACGAGTCTGACGCTCATTCGCTAGCAATGCTGCGCATTGCGCGGCCTTCGGCACTCGCGCTACGCGCTCCGAGGCCACTGCGCCCTGCCCGGCGGGCACCCCGGGCTTGTGGAATCCGCTTTCAGCCTCATCGCCCTCGACCAGCCTTGGCACAGATATCTATAGAACAACAGATTAGACGTATCGCAAATAATAATTAATAGCTCTCAGCTATATATGCAGGCCTCATAATTACCGAATCCTTCTAATACTCATATGAAGCACTGATGTCCTGATATTTTCTGCACGGCTATCCTGAACAGGGCAAAAAAATCCGGCCATCTTGAAGTCAAGCTGGTATAATCTGAGAAAGACGATAATTATGTCCGCGTTGCCGACTGCGGAAAAACTACTAGAAATGCACTGCGAGACGCTGTATATCCACGACGGGCAGGGCGATATCGTAGCTGATAACAGTCCCTATCCGGCAGAGCGTCGGGCCTGTGTCCGCTTCCATTTGGGATGGAACGACCAAAGGAAGACGCACCGATTTCGACAGGATATTGCCTCCGGTGTCAGGGACCGCGTCTTGGCCTGGCTCAAATTGAATTCGCCCTGCGGCCGGGAGGCGCCTGCCGGCTTGGCGGAATTGGCCGATATATTCGGGGCTGCCGTCGACCAAATCGGCATTGGGCCCGTCTACTATGCCTCCAAGGCCCTGCCGGACGACTCGACAGCGATAGCCATTGACGCGGGCAACGAAAACTGTCTGCCTGGCGATTATTTACAGGCCGGCGAAATAGATTTCGTCTGCCCTTGTCGCGCTGTGGTAGTCAAGGGGCGGGCTGTCAGTATCTGTGTGACCGTACGCCGTGCCCTGCACAGCGCCGAAGCCGGTGTGGATACGGTGGTGTGCAGCCGTGGTATGGGCTATGCTGGGCGCGTTACGGCGGCGTGGGCGGCCGCCGTGCAGGCCGAAGGCCTCGTTCCGTTTTATAGCACGTCAGTGGATAATACCCCTTCCCGACGGGTCGCCGAGAAACTAGAGCTGGTGCAATTGGGCTGGGAACTCGGGGTCAGATAGGAGGAATTAGATTGGCGGCTCGCAGGCCGTGCTTTGAGATTTACCCGAATACCGCCTGCGGCAACCAGGTCGCCAGGCCGGGAAAAAACCACAGGGCGCTCAATAGTATTAGCTGGATAACAATAAACGGCGCTGCGCCCCGGTAGATCTGCCCGGTAGTCACCGTGTCGGGGGCCACTCCGCGCAGGTAAAAGAGGGAGAAGCCAAAGGGCGGGGTGAGGAATGAAGTCTGCAGATTGAGGGCGATCATCACCCCCAGCCAGACCGGATCGAGGCCCATTTGCAGGAGGATAGGACCGACGATGGGCACCACGACAAAGATGATCTCGAAGAAATCGAGGAAAAAACCGAGCAGGAAAATTACCGCCATTACCAGGATGAAAGAGCCGACCACGCCCCCGCCCATACCCTGGAGGAAGTGGGCCACGACCTCGTCGCCGCCGTAGCCGCGAAAGACCAGGGAAAAAACCGAAGCGCCGATGAGGATGGTGAAGACCATGGCGTTGACTTCGGTGGTGGTCTGCATCACCGCCCGCAGGGTGGTGCCGTTGAGCTGTTTTTTGAGCCACGATAATAGCAGGGCTCCCACTGCCCCCACCGCCGCCGCTTCGGTGGGGGTGGCGACGCCAAAAAGAATGGACCCCAACACGCCCATGATCAGCACCAGCGGCGGGGCCAGTACCAGTAGCAGGCGACGCAGGAAAGAACGGGAGAGAAGGACCGAGCGTTCGTTTTGGGGGATGGGGGGCATTTTTTCGCCGGCAAAGACACCGACGCCAATAATATACAGGATGTACAGCCCCATCAGTAGCACGCCCGGCAGCAGGGCCCCCATGAACAGATCGCCCACCGAAACCGAGCGGGCCGAAAAATTGCCCAGGGCCAGTTGCGCCTGCTGATTGGCCGAAGAGACCACGTCGCCCAAAATGACCAGGACAATGCTGGGCGGGATGATCTGGCCCAGGGTGCCCGAGGCGCAGATGACGCCGGTGGAGAGGGCCGGGTCGTAGCGTCTCTTGAGCATGGCCGGCAGCGAAATGAGGCCCATGGTCACCACTGTGGCTCCGACAATGCCGGTGGAGGCGGCCATCAAACCACCTACCAGGCAGACCGATATCCCCAACCCGCCGCGCAGCCCGCCGAATAACTGCGACATGGTTTCGAGCAGATCCTCGGCAATTTTCGAACGCTCTAGCACCACCCCCATAAATACGAATAACGGCACGGCGAGCAGGGTCTCGTTGACCATAATGCCGAAAATGCGCGAGGGCAGGGCCGACAGGAAAGCCGGATCGAAATGGCCAAACAGGATACCGATAAAGGCGAAGATCAGGGCGGTGCCGGCCAGGCAGAAGGCCACCGGGAAACCGCTTAGCAGGACGATAAAGGCGACCAGGAACATCAGGCCGGGGTAGAGGGTGTTCATGGACGCTGCAAGCCTTTCAGGCCCCGGTTGACCAGGACCAGGGCTTGCAATATGAGCAGAATACAAAAGAGGGGAATAGCGCTTTTAAGCAGGAAGACCGCATCGAGGCCGCCCGGATCTTTAGAGCCCTCGAAAACGGCCCAGGCATCCAGCACAAAGGGTATAGATTGATAGAGGATGACCCCGGCGGCCGGGATCAACAGCAGCAGGGCTCCGAGCAGGTCGGAGAGGGCCTGACGACGGGGCGACAGACGGCTGTAAAAAAGGTCGACGCGGACATGGGCGTCGCGGGACAGGGCCCAACCGGCGGCCAGCAAAAAGGTAAGGGCGTGTAGATAGGTGACCAATTCCTGGGGCCAGACCCAGGACCGGCCAAAGACATAGCGCAGCACAACAATGGCAAAGGTCACCCCCACCATACCCAGGGTGAGCCAGGGCACGGTGCGACCGACAAGCCGATTGAGGGCCTCCATTTTTAGCCGAAGGTCAGGGCGCGGGCCTGGGTATAGGCCTCTTCGGAGACGCGGGTATAGGAGGTCGATTCCTTGCGGAAGTTGGCAAAGGATTGGTAGATCTTTTTCGACAGCGGGTCCTTGTCGGCAATTTCGGCGACGACGGCCTCGGCGGTTTGCCCCAGCTCTTTGAGCACCGCATCGGGAAAGCGTTTGAGCTGGACCCCGTGTTCTGTGACCAGATTTTGCAGGGCCTCGTTATTGCGCGCGGTGAACTCTGCGAGCATATCCTGGTTGGCGGCCTGGCAGGCGTATTGGACAATGGCCTGCAATTCGCTGTCGAGTTGGTCCCAGGCGGCTTTATTGACCAGGCCCTCCAAAGTGGTACCCGGTTCGTGCCAGCCGGGCCAATAGTAGAATTTGGCCGCCTGGTAGAGGCCAAAGGCGCGGTCGTTGTAGGGGCCGACCCATTCGGTGGCGTCGATGACGCCGGTCTGCAGGGCCTGGAAAATTTCGCCGCCGGGGATATTGGAGACCCCGGCATCGAGGCGGGCCAAGACTTCCCCGCCCAGGCCGGGCATGCGCATTTTGAGCCCGGAGAAATCGGCTACTTCGTTGATCTCTTTATTAAACCAGCCGCCCATCTGGACGCCGGTATTGCCGATGGGGAATGCTTTCAAGCCAAACGGCGCGTACAATTCGTCCCACAGTGCCTGGCCGCCGCCGTAGTAGAGCCAGCCGTTCATTTCCTGACCGGTGAGGCCAAAGGGCACGGCGGAGAAAAATTGCGTCGCTTCGTGCTTGCCCTTCCAGTAATAGGCGGCGCCGTGGCCCATTTCGGCGGTGCCTCGCGATACTGCGTCGAAAACGCCGGGGGCCGGGACCAATTCGCCGGCCCCGTATACTTTGACTTGGAGGCGCCCCCCCGACATGTTGGAAATGGTCTGGGCCAGGTGGTTGGCCCCGGTGCCCAGGGCGGGGAAATTCTTGGGCCAGGTGGTGACCATTTTCCACTGGAAGGATTTTTTCGTCTGGGCGGTGGGAGCCGCCTGTTGTTGGCCCTGGCCGCAGCCTGCCAAGGCCCCGGCGGCAGCCAGCCCGGCGGCTTTGATAAACGTGCGGCGGGGGGCGGTGTTCGGCGTGTTCGGCATGGGGTATTTAGCTCCTGTCCAATTGGCGGCAAGTACCGTCGTCGCGACCAATGAGGACCAGGTCGGTGCGGCCGACAAAGAGGCCGTTTTCGACGACGCCGGGGATGCTGTTGAGCTGTTGGTCGGTGGCGGCCGGATCGTCGATGCCGTGGGGGAAGCGGGCGTCGAGGATGCAATTGCCTTCGTCGGTGGTAAAGGGCTGGCCGTCAGCGTCCAGGCGGCGTTCTACCTGTAGGCCCCACTCGCTGAGGCGGGTTTGCACCAGCGGCCAGGCAAAGGGGATTACCTCTACAGGCAGGGGCGCCTGGTTACCGAGTTTGTCGACCACTTTGCTGTCGTCGGCAATGATGATCTGGCGGGTGCTGGCCTCGGCGACGATTTTTTCGCGCAGCAGGGCGCCGCCCAGGCCTTTTATAAGGTCGAGATTGGGGTCTATTTCGTCGGCCCCGTCAATGGTCAGGTCAATGACCGGGCATTGTTCGAGGGTGACCAATTCAATGCCCAAATCGCGGGCTTGGCTGGCTGACGCTTCCGAAGTGGGGAGGGATTTTATAGCCAGCCCGGCGGCAACGCGCTCGCCCAGGGCCTGAATGGCGAAATATGCGGTGGAGCCGGTGCCCAGGCCCACCACCATACCGCTGTGGACGTGGGCGGCGGCGGCGCGGCCGGCGGCCTCTTTGGCGTTCAAGGTATTGTCCTGTTTGATATGGGGGGGAGTGTCGAAGCGTGCCTAATATAGGGTAGAAGACAAATGCTGGGCAAGGTGGTATAGTGGAAAGAGACGTGGCGACGGCGGTTGTTTTTTTATCCACTATTTCGCCCTAAAGGCGCCGCAAATAGTGGATCTGCCGCGCCACTTCGACAAAGCCGGCGCTGGGGTAGAACTGGGAGCCGATGTCGTTTTGCTCCAGTGTTTCGATTTTGGCGCATTCCATTCCTTCGGCGCGCATGAAATCGAGGGCGGCGTCCATCAACTGGCGGCCAATGCCCTGGCCCTGGGCTTGCGGGTCGACGGCCATATTGGGGATGCCGCCTATTTTGCTGTCGGGGTCGATGCGGGTGGTGATATAGCCTACCACCCGGCCCGCCTCCTCGAAAACCAGGACGCCGCGGCCCCTCTCGCCGGCCACGTCGTCGTCGATATGGCGCAATTTGCGCCAGCGCCAATCGCGTTGGCCGATGGGCCCGAATTGGGCTTCTATATTGCGGTCGATGGAGACCCCGTCAAAGCAGACGGCGGTAATTTCCTTCAGGCGTGGTAAATCCTGCGCTTGGTAGGGACGAATCATGGTTGGGGCCTTACGGGTTGACGGCCGGCTCTATGTGCAGGGTGCCTGGGGCGGGTGGGGCCGGCTGGCCGGAGAGGAGGGTTTGGGCGCGAATTTTGGCCGCCGCCATTTTGGGGTCGCGGACACCGCGGTAACCGCGCACTTCTTCGGGTAGGGATAATACTTGGACCCAACGGCGGTATTCTTCTTCATTGGAATAGTCAAAGCGCTGCAGCAAATCGCTATACCAGGTGATGAAGTCGCGTTCTTCACGGTGCCACCACGAGCCGAACAGGCGGCGGAGGAATTTCATTTTCGCCATCAGGCCCAGCTGCCAGTCGCGGGTTTTGACATCAAAGCGGATATCTCGGCCCAACAGACGGAAATTGGGGCGGGTGAAGTGGCGGTATTCGAGGCGGTCGCCCCGTTTGGGGTCGATATTGTAGCGGACCCGGTCGCGGGCGTATTTCTCGGGGGCAGTAAGCAGGTGGGCGACGTAGACTTCGTCCTTGATGACCATCACTTTAGCCAGGCAGCGGATGACGGCCTGGGTGGCGGCCCGTTCCCATTGGGCCCGATCCTGGGCGTAGATTTTTTGCACCTGGTCGATATAGGCCTGGGCGTAGGCGAAGTTTTCGTATTGGATGAGATCGTAGACCCTAAGAGCGAAATGGCGGGCGCTGTCGGGGGGCAAGTCCATAGTGGCCAGGGTGTCTTCTACCTGTTGCTGGTAGCGCTGGCCCTTGCCATCCAGCAGAGTAGTTTTTTCTTCGATTAATCCGGCCAGCGTCTGGGGCGCCTGGGCGCGGTCGAAATAGTGCGGGTCAAGGGCCAGACGACGGCCCATGGCAAAGGCTTTTTGGTTGGTTTCAAAGTCGCGTCGCACCGCCACTTTGAGGGCCCATTCGAGATTTTCCAACTCCAGCGGCAACAAGCCGCGCTGATAGGCGATGCCCAACATCATGACGTTGGCGTAGAGCTTATTGCCCAGATAGGATTCGCACAGATGGAACAGGTCGGCGCCGAAAAAAGCCTCTTCGTGGGTGCATTGGCGAATGGCCTGGGTCAAATCAGAGGTATCGTAGTCGTCGCTGCCGATCAGTACGTCAATGGTCGGGGTTTTGGCGGTATTGATGACGGCGGCGGTGGTTTGGGTATTGGCGATTTGATGGCGGCCCTGGGGATCGACGCCACGGGCGGCTTCGAGCAGGTCCAGGCCCAATAAAAGATTGGCCTGGCCCTGAGGAGTAAGGGGTGAAATGGTGGTGCCCTTGGGGGCGTAACTCAGGTGCGAATAGACCGAGCCGTTGCGGATGGCCAGCCCTTTTTTGTTGGTCAAGCGCACTTCGTAGCCCTGCCGCACCCCCGCCTGGGCCAGCACCGAGGCGACGACGTTGATGCCCATGCCGCCAACCCCGGCGATATAGGTATACCAGGCCTCGCCCAGGGGGCTGATCTGTGGATGCGGCAAATCGCCTACCTCAATAGAAGGTAGGTCGATGCGCGGCGGCTGGCGGCGGTGTATGGTGATCTCTTCGAACGAAGGGCAGGTTTTGTCGCCCGAGCCCACTTCCACCTTAGTGCAGGCCCCGTCGGCCACGCAGGCCGACAGGTCGATGGCGATTTTGGGGCCGTAGTCGGTCTCTGCTTTTACCGTGAGGCCTGAACAGCCGGTGCCTTTGGTGCATTCTAGGCAGTATTCGCAGACATCCTGGCTGATATTGATGTGGTGTTCGGTGGGACTAAAGCCCTGGGCGGCGGTCTGCTTGGCGCGGATGGCGCGTTCGCGGCGGTGGTAGGTAATGCCGCATTCTTTGTCGGCGATGAGGATTTTGACGCCGTCGCGCAACAGAGCGTCCTGGACCAGCTCCTGGTAGGGGCGGCGATCGGAGGGGTCCATGCGACCGATAAAGATCTGCGATTGGCCAGCCAGGCCGCGCACGACATGCTCGATATCCTGGGCAAAGGTCGGTTTGCCGAGGATGTCGACGTCGACCCCGGGGGTAGGCTGGTGCCCGGTCATGGCGGTGGTCTTATTGTCGAGGATGATATAGGTGATATCCTGGGCGTTTTTGATCGAGTCGGAAATAGCGGTGATACCGGTGTGGAAAAAGGTGGAATCGCCCATGAAAACCACCTGCTTATTATCGATAAAGGGGTCGATGCCGGCGCCGGTGCCGCCCCCTAAACCCATGCCCGACAAATTGTGCATCAGGCGCGAGAAAGGCTCGTATTTGAGCATTGAATAACAGCCGATATCGCCGTGGAACACCAGGTCGGTGACAGGGCGGCCGGTCTGTTTCATATATTCGGGGTCGGCGAAATCGACCGCTGTTTTCTGGAGTACGCTGGCCGAATCGCGGTGTGGGCAACCCGGACAGAAGGACGGTGTGCGGCCCGGTACATTGAGGGCGCCCCGGGCCGGTGCGGGCGGGGTGCGGGCCGGTTGCGGGGCATCGGGCAGGGTGATCAGCAGTCGTTCCAGATGCTCGACCAACAGCGAGGGGTGCAGGCCCATCACCGAGGGGAAACCCTCCTGGTCGCCGGGAAAGCGCTTGCCCCACAAGGGCGTCTCGCCAATGCGGCCGGTCTGGCGCAATTGAATCAGGCCGGCAGCTATTTGGGGTTCGAGAAAAGGACGCTTTTCCTCGACCACGCACAGCTGCTGGGCATTGCCGGCAAATTCGGCCAATAGCTCGGTGTCCAGTGGATAGGTAAAGCCCAGTTTGAGGATGGGGAAACGCCCGGACAAGCCCATCAATTGCAGCGCGTGTTCCAAGTAGGTATAGGCCAGCCCGGAGGTGATAAAACCCAGCGGCGCGGCATAGTCGGCGGCGTAGAGGATGCGGCTAAGGCGGCGCTGGCGGGCCAGCTTAAGCAGGAGCGGGAAACGCTGCTCGACGACTTCGCGTTCTTTGAGAGTGGTGGCCGGGGGGATGATGACGCGTTCGTCGGAGGCGATGGTGCTGGTATCGATGGTGCGGGGCTGGAGGCGGTTGATGGCGGGGTAGTGGTTGGCCTGTACGTCTACGGAGCCGCCGCCGTCGGCCTGGTTCGAGGTTACCAGATAGGTGATATACAGGGCGGTGGCCGCCGATAATTCAAAGCCCTGGCCGACCCAGTCTTTAATTTCCTGGAAGGTCGCCGGTTCCAGGACGGGCATGTATAAATGCTGGGAGAGAAAACGCGAATCGGCCGGTACTTGGGTCCCCTCGGACCAGGTATCGTCGCCCACGGCTACCAGGGCTCCGCCGTTGGCGGCGGCCCCGGCCATATTGCCCAGGGCCAGGCCATCGGCAGCCACGTGGAGCCCAACGCTTTTCATTACCGCCATGGCGCGGATAGCGTCCATTTGCGAACCGTTGAGGCGGGCGGCAGCCAGGGCTTCGTTATTGGCTATCTGGGCGACAATACCGTGTTCGTTGAGCAGGTCCTTGATATTGGCCAAGGTGTCAAATAGTTCGGCCAGGGGTGAGCCGGGATAGCCGGTAATGGCCCCAACGCCGCTTTCTAAGGCGCCTTTGACAATGAGCTCGTTGCCGGTGAAAATGCCCGTGCCCCGGTCTTGAATAAATCTTGGATCCATTTGTTTATTCTGTATTTAAGAAATATAAAAATAAGCTGAAAAGCAGTCAGTATGATAACCTGAAAAGAGGGGCGTGTCAACTAAAATGGGTTGGTTCGGGCACGGGGGGAAGGAGGTTTTCGAGCAGGGCATCGGCAAAGAATTTGGCGGCCCAATTGGGCACAGCCCAGGGCAGATAGACCCCCCACAACGGACTGGAACCGGGCAGGCCGCCGCGCAGGCCAGGATGGCGGGCGGTGAGGTGCTGGTGGCCTTTGAGCTGTTCGATCCAGGCTTGGGCCGTCGGCGCGAAGCCGGCTTCGCCGCGGTCCTTCCAGCGCTGCCACAACAGGGCCAATTGGGCGTTGCCGGTCAGGCAGGATGAGGTATGGCAAGGGCGCCAGCCCGGGCCCCAGGTGGCGGGGGGGAGTGCCCCTTTGGGGCAGTTGGCCAGCAGGCCTTTTGAGGCTTGGCGCACCAGGGATAGAGCGGCTTGGGCCAGGGCGTCGTCTAGGTAGGGGGCGGCCTCGTACAGCCCGCGCAGGGTATAGGCGATGGTGTGGGTAAAAGGCGGCACCTCCGGGTACAGCTGCATATGGTCAATCCAGCCATCGTCCCGGCTCTGATCCAAGACCCAGGCGATATTGCGCCGGGCGGCGGCGTAGTATTTCTTATACCCGGTAGCCGCGTAGAGCTCCAAGAGGGGCCAGGCGACCCGGCTGTGGTAGGCCCGGGGCCTATTCATAAAGGTATGGGCGCTCCACTTGCCGTCGGCATCTTGGATCTCGAGCAGCCAATCTGCGGCACGGGTGGCCGCTGCCAGGAAGTGGTCCTGGTGAAAGTGGCGGTACAGGGCCAGCCAGCCGAGTATTACCTGACCGGTATTGAAGACGATGGGGTGGGGCTTGCGGCCGATGCCCCCGCGCACGGCTCCCGAAGGCAGTTGCAGCTCAATTTCCCATTGGCCAATTCGCTGGGCCCGCTCGATCAGGTCGGTGCGGCCGGGCAGGGCGGCGGCGCGCAGCAAGGTCGGGATGATATAGCCGGAGGTTTCGGGATAGGGCGGGGCCCAGCCGCGGCGAAAGAAATAGCCGGCGGAAACACCGTCGCCGCTTATATCCTGGGCCCGTAGCAGCCAATCGAGGGCGCCAGCCAGATGTTGAGCATCGGATAGGACGGGATAGGTCCGGCCTCGCAAAGCGCGCAGTACGGGCGGCAAGTGGGCCGGGCGGCCACACAGATTGGCCCATTCGTAGGCGGTTATGGCCAGTTTTTTTAGCATTTTTTTAGCCCTTGAGAATGTACGCGGCTCCGGCGAGTATAGGCAAATGAGTAGATGGCTGAGTTGAGGCACCGGTTGGGGACAGCCAGGCGCAGCTTTATGGCCTGGGCCGACCGCCGCACCCTGGGGCTGGATGAATTGGCCGCCACGCTGACCGAGTTGGGGCTGCAGCCAGGGACCACGGCCATGGTGCACAGTTCCATGGATGCGCTCGGTCGCCGTTTGCCCGGGGTGGGCCCCCTGCAGCTGATTGATTTGTTGCGCGATATGGTCGGACCAGAGGGGACCTTGCTGATGCCGACTTCGCCCTTTACCGGCTCGCAAGAGGAATACGCCCGCGCCGCGCCGGTATTTCAGGTGCGCCGGACCCCCTCGCGGTTGGGCTTGCTGAGCGAGGTCTTTCGCCGCCAACAGGATGTGCTGCGGAGCTTGCATCCGACCCATTCGGTGGCTGCGGTGGGGCCCCAGGCGGGGGAATTGCTCACCCAGCATCACTGCGGTACGGCTTTTGGGCCGTGCTCGCCTTTTTACAAATTGGGCGGCGATCAATTGGTGCTGGGGTTAGGGGTGGGGGTGCGACAAGCTTTTACCCTTTGGCATGTGGTGGAGGAATTGCACCCGCCGACGCGGCGGCGGGTATTTTCGGCTGCTAGCTATCCGCTGGAGGTGGTCGATGAGACGGGGCCGTTTATCTACCAGTGCCAGCCGTTGAAGGCCGGAGTTGAACGCGATTTTGTCGCTATTGAAAAAAACCTGCTCAAGTCGGGGGCGTTGCAGTATCAGCGCCCCGGTGGGCTGCTGCTGGCGGGGGCCCGGGGGCGGGATTTTATCGCCGCCGGCTTGGCTTATTGCCGGGGCCAAAGCGGCGCTTAGGATGAGCAATATTCACCAGGCGTAGAACCAGATTATGTCGCAGACTATCGAATCCATTATTGCCCGGGTGCTGGATATTGCCCCAGACCAAGTCGCCGACGAGCTGGAATTCCAGGGGATTCCGCAATGGGATTCAATGCGTCACGTCGATTTGATGCTTGCCCTGGAAGAGGTCTACGACGGCGAAATAGACGCCGACCAGATCGTCGAGCTCACTTCGGTGCGAGCCATTCGGATTTGGGCCCAGGCGCAGGGGGGGTAATGCCAGAGGATATATTGCTCGACCGCGAGGACGGGCCATCGCTGCGGCAGGTTTTTCTGCACCAGGCCCACTGCCGACCGCAGGCCCCGGCGCTGCAATTGGGGCAGCGGCAGGTATCCTACGGTCAATTGCTCGATCGGGCCGGCCAGTGGGCCGATGCTCTGCTTGCGGCCTTGGGGCGGCCGCCGCGCCGGGTGGGGGTATTCGCCCATCGTTCGGAAACGGCCTATACGGGCGTGGTCGCGGCGTTGTTGAGCGGGGCCGCCTACGTGCCGCTCAATCGCACCTTTCCCCTTGAGCGCACCCGTTCCATGATCGCCCGAGCGCAACTCGATGCCCTTATCGTCGATGCTGCTTCGGCGCCGCAATTGGCTCCGGTTTTGGAGGCGGGAGGCCCTAGCTTGATTCTGGCCCCGGACGGCCCCCTGGAGGTGGAGGGGGTTGAAATTCTCGATGGCCAGGGGCCTGGTCGCAGCCACTGGCCCCCGGTGGCCAGCGGCGATTTGGCCTATTTGCTGTTCACCTCGGGCAGTACCGGCGAGCCCAAGGGGGTGGGGATCAGCCAGGCCAATATCCTCCACTTTCTCGGCGCCGTACAGCAGCGCTACGGCATTGGACCTGAGGATCGGCTTTCGCAGACCTTTGACCTGACCTTTGATCTGTCGGTTTTCGATTTATTCGCCGCCTGGCAGGGCGGGGCGTGCGTGTGCGTACCGCAGGCCCTCGATTTGCTGTCGCCGGCTCGCTTTGTCCAACGCCAGCAGATTACGGTATGGTTTTCGGTGCCGTCCCTGCCCCAACTTATGCGGCGCAAAAATTTGCTCGAGCCCGAATCTATGCCGACTTTGCGCTGGAGCCTGTTTTGCGGCGAGCCGTTGCCCCAGGGGATCGCCCGGGTCTGGCAAGCGGCAGCGCCTTATTCTACCGTCGAAAATCTATACGGCCCCACTGAATTGACCCTGGCTTGTCTGTGGCACCGCTGGGAGGCGGCCCAGGAGCCGCAAGGGGCCACCGACGCGGCGGTGGCCATAGGCCGCCCCTTGCCGGGGCTGACGGCTCTGGTCTTAGATGAGGAGGGGCAGCCCGCGCCCAAGGGACAGGCGGGCGAATTGTGGGTCGGCGGGCCCCAGACGGCGCCCGGCTACTGGCGTGACGAGGCGCTGACGGTGGTGCGTTTTACCGAAATGGCGGGCATGCGGGGGTATTGCACCGGCGACCGGGTGCGCCAACGCCCGGATGGTATCTATGAGTATTTGGGGCGCTCCGATCAGCAGATCAAGGTCCTGGGGCATCGGGTCGAATTGGGCGAAATCGAGGCGGCCCTGCGGCAGGTGGCCGGCCTGGACCAAGTGGCGGCTCTGGGATGGCCCTGGCACCAAGGTTCGGCCCAGGGCATTGTCGCTTTTGCTGCCGCCGCCGACCTGGATCAGGACAA